>Ga0233427_10001130_pt1 | contig 30147 bp, 27 predicted proteins | sample SI_118_April2016_5_FD_179885 | JGI IMG/M metagenome (GOLD analysis project Ga0233427, IMG submission 179885) | Seawater microbial communities from Saanich Inlet, British Columbia, Canada - SI_118_April2016_100_MG | ecosystem: Environmental > Aquatic > Marine > Inlet | place: Canada: British...
GTCTGGCGTTTGATATTCAAGTGATTGATGAAGTCTATCTTGATTATAATCCCTCATCCATTCACCAATACTCTCTTTAGCTTCCCTAGATGAAGATAATCAACAAATATGCAAACATTCAGGTGTCTCAACCACCTGTCAAGCAAATACCCTTAAATCACCTTCCACACGGAATAGAATCAACAAAAATATCAAATCCCAAATCGCCCAAATACGGGCTTTTAATTTTCATTTGAACCAACTGTCAGCCTGTTTCATCGCCATTTTTCCATATTTTGGTTACACAATTGGATAATTTTCTACTTTATTGGACAAAATTGGACTTTTTTCCTAATTATAAAAGCCTAGACCAAGTATTCGACCGTCCAATATGGGCCGATTTCAGATTCGCCCTGGAAGTGCTGGCGATTTAACTGGTGTATAAATTATTTATAAGTTCATAACCTGGTAACGTGACCCCAGCGTGACCAAATAAAGTCCACTCCTGTACATTAAACTGAACTATACTTAAAAGCAAAAACCCTCACTTCTCGTCGAGAAATAAGGGTTTTTTGTCGTAGCGGGGAGAGGATTTGAACCTCTGACCTTCGGGTTATGAGCCCGACGAGCTACCAGACTGCTCCACCCCGCGATCGTTTGTTTTTTTATCTGGTAAAAAGCATTTCATTTATCAATATAAATGGTTTAAAAATGCCGAGAAAATTAATGGGTTTAAACCCCGATTACAAGACTACTTTAATTCAATTTCAAGATAAATAGGCATGTGGTCAGAATAGCCACCTAACAATCGGTTTCCAGCCCAAAACCTGAATGGATATCCATCGTATTTTCCCTCATGTTGACGATACTTTTCCCCATCAAAAATAGACACTGATCCTGGGCGCAGTCCCCATCCTCGATTATCCATAAGTCCAGGACTCACAATCAGATGATCATACACCATATCTTTTCCTCCATATTTATAGGTACTACCTTGAGGATTTCGATGAAAAGCTTCCATCACATTCCATAAAATAATATCATTTTTCCCGAGTTTTGAAGAATCCAAAGACGCACCTAAATGCTTCTTTACAGATGGGTCCGTTGGTTCATCATTTAAATCACCCATCACAATAATGTCTGCAGATGGCTCTTTAGCTATAATTTTTTCCACTTCCCTCCGAAGTATTTTTCCTGCAGACGCTCTCAATGGAATTGTTTTTTCAACGCCACCATATTTAGAAGGCCAATGATTCACAAAAACATAAAAGGGATGTCCGTTAGATTCAATTTTTACTAATAAAATATCTCTGGTTTTTCCTCCGCTTGGCAATAATACTTTAATGGGTTTTGAGTCTTGAATGGATACTTTCAGCGGATCATAAAAAAGGGCCACATCAATTCCACGATTATCAGGCGAATCATAATGAACAATTTCATAATTTCTCACATGACACGCTTTATTCCATCGTTCTAACATATCTCGATTTTCCACTTCACATAAACCGAAAATATCAGGATTGATTTTTGTTAATACTTCAGATAGGTTTTTCAATTTAAGCGACATGACTTCTGGTGTCATGGCTTTACTTCCACCAAGTGCGAATTCGCCATCGTTCACACCTGCATCGTTTGTTTCATCAAATAAATTTTCTACATTCCAAAACCCAATTCTCAGGCTATTAGAATCAGACGCAAGCACAAAATGGATCAAAAAAATGAAACTGAACATATATTTTAACTTTTTACTTTGAGCCGTATCAAACATAATGGGAACCTTTTTTATTTTGTTGTGTTGAAAATATCGTGAGGCAGGCGAATTCTTTTAAACTATCTCCTTGATACCCTCCTTGGTATAGAATCGTCTGTCTCTTTTTTTTATTTATTTTTTGGATTGAGCGTCCCTTTTCCTTGCGTCACTTCTCTTACCGCCAATATCCATTGATTGACTGAATCAAATGAAAGTTCTACTGTCCAATCAATTGTTTCTATCGTCTGGTCCTCAATTATTTTTCCCTTTAATTGAGCTAACTGAGAAGATAAAACGCCATAATAGTCCACCGGGGCACTCAAATGATATTGGACTTTATCATGGAAAGGAATGGGTTTCACAGAGGAAATAGTATCATTCGCTGATTTTTCGTAAGCATCAATAAGTCCTCGTTTCCCTAATTTTATTCCACCAAAATATCTGATCACAACTAAACCCACATTCATAAAATTGTTTTGTTTTAATGGATTCAAAATAGGAAGTCCAGCCGTTCCGCTTGGTTCTCCTGCGTCGGAACAATTTTCTTCAATCACGTGGGCTTTCTGAAATCGATAGGCCCAGGCTAAATGTTTTGAATCGTGATATTCTTTTTTCAGTGATTTAAGTTGCTTGCGGAAATCCTGAATAGATGAAATGGGGAAAATTCGTCCAATAAATTCAGATTGCTTTTCTTTGAAAGCCCGTGATCCTGTTTCTTGAATCGTTCGTTTCAAGACTTTCTGAAAGAAATACGAAGGGGAACGCCCACCATATCAAAGCTATCCCGAAGCGAATTTTCCAAATGGCGTTTATAATGTGTTGGAATAAATTTGGGATAGTTAGTATAAAAAGCGAAAACAGCAGGCGCACGATGCACTTGAGAGACATATTTTAATTTTATCAATTTTCCTTTTTCAGCTGGAGCTGGGCTACGTCTGGTAAATTGGGTCAAAAATTCATTCAACTTTCGAGTGGAATGAATGACGCGTGATCTTTGATATACTTCATCGGCTGTTTCTAAAACTTTATGGATGCGTTGATGTGTATCTGCCGAAATAAACAAAATGGGATAATGACTTAAAGATCTAAATTGGTATCGAATTTCATCCTCAAAGTCTTTCATTGTATTCGTCTCTTTTTCAATTAAATCCCATTTATTGACGATAAAAATCAGCCCTTTCCCTTTGTCAATTACATGATCCACTATCGCTTTATCTTGTTTTCCAAAGCCTTTTTCTGCATCAATGAGCACCAAGGCAATATCACATTGATCAATGGCTTTGTGAGCACGAACTAAACTATAATACTCAATTTTATCCGTGATTTTAGACAGCTTACGTAAACCAGCTGTATCTACCAAAATCAAATCTTTTCCATGCCATTTTAGGTGGGAATCAATGGCATCTCTTGTGGTCCCAGCGATAGGGGTAACGATAGATTGTTCTCGTTTGAGTAGGGCATTTGTTAAGGAAGATTTTCCAACATTGGGCATTCCCACAATGGCCAATCGAATTGATTCATCTTCTACTTCACTGCGATTTTCTTCACTCAAACCCAAGAGCGAAATAATTTCATCCAATAAATCGCCAGAAAAACGTCCACTTAAAGCGGAAAGCGTCATGAGCTTTTCAAATCCCAATTCAAAAAATGCATTCATTTGATGATCGTCTTTTAAGGAGTCACATTTATTCACAGCCAATATACAGGGCTTGCCCATCTCTCGAATAAATTGTGCCAGTGTCCGGTCGCTAGCCGTAGGACTCTCTCGTCCATCCACCATGAATAAAACCATATCCGCTTCTGCCAATGCCATTTCTGCTTGTTCACGAACGGCCGCATTAAAAACATCAAAATCCTCAGGAATGTATCCTCCCGTATCCACAAATCTCAAAGCAAATCCTGTCCAATCCATCGTTCCATAAATTCGGTCTCGCGTAATGCCTTCTTGAGCGTCCACAATCGCCTGACGTTCACTCATCACACGATTAAAAAAAGTAGATTTTCCCACATTGGGACGGCCAACAATTGCAATTAAAGGTGTCTTCATTTTGTCGTCTCCCACAGGTTAAAAGTGAGTCCAAAAGGATCTTTCATATAACAATCTTTCCCTTTTCCTTCCCATTTTATAACTTTACATCCATGGGATTTTAAATACGCTCTTGCTGTATGCAAATCATCAACATAATATTCCATAACAAGAGGGCTCATATTTGGATTTTCCTGAACAAACATGGTGATTGGACCATTTTGTACTTCTACATGCGTCTCATTTTTTTTGATGTTCAAACCCATAACAGATTGATAAAATGCCACAGATTGTTCCCAATTTTGAGAATTGAGCGCTATATTTTTGCTCATGCGAAATTCAGGAGATTGCTTTTTTGATGTTTTCATAGAGCCGAGAATTTACGGCTTTTTTATAAGAATCAATTCTGAGATATATCTAATTTTTTAATTCGCTGTTGATGCCGTCCGCCACCGAAAGGTTCGGATAACCACATCTCAATTACATCATAAATTTCTTTTTCTGTCATAAACCGTGCACCCAATGACAAAATATTAGCATTATTATGTTCTCGAGAAAGTTTCACAATTTCTGCTGGTCCATTATAAAAAACGGCAGCACGAACGCCTTTAATGCGATTGGCCGCCATGGCTTCTCCTTGTCCCGAACCACCCAAAATAATCCCGCAACTTTCTGAATCTGCCGCAACAGCCTTCGCGCAGGGAAAAATAAAATCAGGATAATCATCCAAAGCATCGTATTCGTGAGCTCCGTGATCCATTACGTCGTGACCTTTCTCGATTAAATAATCACGAATAAGATTTTTTAAATCAAGTCCTGCGTGGTCTGTTGCAATATGTATTTTCATTATAATAATTTTTCCAAAGCTTGTCTAATTTTTTTCTCAACTTGATTTGGTGTAAATCCAAATGCCTGCTCCAAATCTTTAGCCGGTGCGGATGCGCCGTAATGGTTAATCCCAATGGATAGCCCATTCTGTCCAATGTATTTTTCCCAACCAAATGTGATGCCCGCTTCCATGGATATTTTCATGGCACCGCGAGATGGTAAAATCGACTGTTTATATTCATCAGATTGTTGGTCAAACAATTCCATGCAAGGCATACTCACAATACGAATTTGTTTGTCTTTCATCTGTTCTGCTGTTGCCATTGCCAAGGAAACTTCCGATCCTGTCGCCAAGAAAACAAGTTCCGGCTTTCCTTCACAATCTTGCACAATATAGGCGCCTTTAGACACTCCATTTGAGACATCATCTTGAGATAAATCCAAAACAGGCAAGCCTTGTCGCGTTAATAAAAGTGCCGATGGTGTTTTCTCATTCTGAATGGCAAGTTGAAAACAAGCTGCCGTTTCTTTTCCATCTGCGGGACGAAATACATGATAATTTGGAATCGTTCGCAAAGACATAGCATGCTCAATCGGTTGATGCGTTGGTCCATCTTCGCCCACATAAAAAGAATCATGAGTAAATTCATGAATCACTCGAATCCCTTGAAGCGCCGCGAGTCTAATGGCCGGACGTTCATAATCGGCAAAGACTAAAAAGGTTCCCCCAAATGGAATCACGCCCCCATGAAGTGCCAAGCCGTTCATAATCACAGCCATGGGAAATTCCCGAACGCCAAACGCTAAGTTTCTACCTTTTGGATTCTCATTTGAAAAATCCTCATAGGCTTTTGCGAAATTTCCCGTGTAGTTGGATGGTTCCAAATCAGCAGAACCGCCAACGAGATATGGCAATTGAGTGGCAAAATGATCTAGCGTAGTCCCAAAGGCTTTGCGAGTAGCGATAGAATCTCCAGCTTCAAATTTGGGTAAAGTAAATGAAGGTAATTCTTCGCCAAGCGTTTGGTTCCATTGTTTTTTTAAATCGGGATTATTTAGTGTTGAATTTAAATTTTCTTTCCAATTTTGAACTTCTTCTCTCAGATTAGAAAATCGTTTTTGAAAATGATCGATTGCTTCTTTTGGCGCATAAAACGCCTCGACAGGAAGTCCCATTTTTTCTTTGCTCGCATCAATCTCTTCCTGTGGTAAAGGGGCGCCGTGGGTTTCGTGGTCCCCTTCTCGTGTGGCGGTGCCTTTTGCCATAGTTGTTTTTCCAATAATGAGACTGGGCATATCAATTACTTTTGCTGTTTCAATGGCGTTGCGAATATCCTCATGGTTATGCCCGTCAATTTCGCGAACATTCCATCCCATGGACTCAAAAATGCCCACATAATTTGTGGAATCCGCTCGACCCACGTTCCCTGAAATTTGCGCATTATTGGAATCGTAATACAAAATTAATTTCCCTAAACCCCAATGCCCAGCTAAAGCGGCTGCACCCAGAGCAACTGGCTCTTGTAAATCCCCATCCCCTGCCAAAATATATGTAAAATGTGAAAGGGGACTTTCCCCAGATTTATGATCAAATGCGTGATGAAGCATTACTTCGGCAAGTGCCATTCCGATGCCCATACCCACGCCTTGCCCCAATGGTCCGGTTGTGCATTCCACACCTGGAATTTCTAACTCAGGATGTCCTGGCGTTTTACTTTGGAATTGACGAAATGATTTCAAATCATCTAAAGTCATTTTTCCACTCATAAATAATAATGAATATAGAAGCATGGATTCATGTCCTGCAGAAAGAACAAATCGATCTCGATTTTCCCAATCGGGATTATCTGGATCTAAACTCAAATATTCGGAAAAAAGGATATATGCAAAATCAGATGAAGACATGGCGCCACCGGGATGTCCTGAATTCGCCTTCCGAACCCCATCCATGATGAGTCCTTTCATGACGTTTATGGTAAAATCGTCCTTATCCTCTTCTCTCCATTCTTGAAATGAATCTAAGTCTTCGTATGTTCTCATTTTTCCTTTATTTGATAAAATGCTTTAATGGTTTCAACGGGATTTTCAGTGCCAAAAACAGCAGAGCCAGCTACAAGCACATCTGCACCTGCTTCTATAATTTCTTTTGCATTATGTAATTTAATACCACCATCCACTTCGATTAAAACGCGCTCCAAACAATTCGTATTTAAATACGCTTTTAATTTCGAAATTCTTTCACTAGATCCAGGGAGATATCCTTGGCCTCCAAATCCAGGTTCAACCGTCATGATTAAAACAAGATCTATTTTATCTAAAAATGGATATATTTCTTCAAGTGCCGTTTTTGGCTTTAATGATATGCCCACCTTACATCCGCACGATTTTATCAAATCAATTAATCCATCTGGATCCTCTGTCGCTTCGATGTGAAAGGTAATGAAATCTGCTCCCGCTTTTGCAAAAGACTCCACAAGCTTTTCCGGTTCCATGACCATCATGTGCACATCTAAAACTTTTTCTGTATGGGGCCGAAGGGATTTTACAACGGGCGGTCCAATGGTCAAATTTGGAACAAATTGATTGTCCATCACGTCCACATGAATCCAATGAGCCCCTCCTTCTTTACATTGACGAAGGGCTGTTTTTAGATCGGAAAAATCAGCAGATAATATGGAGGGGGCAAGTTTCATTTGGTCACTAAAAAGATGCTAATATTTATTTCTTGGTTTTTTCATTTTATTGATAATTTCACCTGTGAACAGATTGATATCCATTATTTGATCTCGATGGTTTATCGAAGAACGCCAAGAGCCTGTTAAGCGTAATAGGTTCTCGTCAAATTGAATATTTTCTGCATTGAGTGAGTCAATATGCCAAAGATATTCGCCGTTATTATTTATCATAACAATCTTTTCATGCCCATACCATTCCTGTTCTGGCGTTGTACTTGCATTTAACAGAATAAAATCACCAGAAATCGACTGTTTGAAGCTACAACTAGAAAAGACTGTATTTTTAGAAAAATTCCTAAAACTATATTCCCACATGTGTTCACCAAAGTTATCAAAAGCAAATAAGCCTACCATTCCTTTTGAATATCTGGCGTTCCCTCCTGAATAAAATGGACTAACATAAATTACGGTACCATCTGGGCTAAAACTTTTTTCAATCCCCAATGCACCAGGATTAAGCTTCACTCTTTTATTAATACCATAAATCGGATTATAAATATTAAAATTGGGTTCATCAGCTATTGTCGTTATAATGACACCTGAATCCGTTAAGGCTGATGTCACCATTTCTGCTTCTTTTTGTCCACCGTAATACTGATAATAAAAACGACCATCACTTTTAAACACTTTGATTATATCTTTTCGTCCTAAACCCTGATTCGTATAAAATGCTCTGAAATAATGACCTCGTGGACTAAAACCGATTACAACATTGATATCATGAAATACAATAAGCCTCATATCTGTGTTTTTTACATATACGGTATCATTCGATTGGTATGTTACAAGAGGGATGCCATAAACAGATTGGCTTGGCATTCGATATTTTATGGAATTATCATCACCAAATAGCGTGCTCACAAGAAAAGTGAATATATATAAAAATAGTTTATTCAAAATTAATGATTGAGGAAGACGAGGTAATAATATTTACTTTACTACTTCCCGAAATACACGTTTAAAATTATCACCCAAAATTTTCCGAACATCATTTTCCGAATAGCCACGCTCTAATAATTTCTCTGTTAGATGAGGCATTTTTGCAATCGTTTCTATGCCTGTGGGTAAAATCCCTACGCCGTCCCAATCTGCTCCAATTCCTACATGCTCTACACCAATCAGCTTCGCAATGTAATCAATATGGTCAACAACTCGATTAATATCTGGCACAATTTCCTGTAAAGCTTCTTGTCTAATTTCATTTTCCTTATACCAAAAGGCATCTCCATCTGGATCATATAATTTTGCCAGTGAATCAGATTTTGCTTTGAATGATTCTTTAACAATGGATGCTTTTTGTTCGTAAGTAGAATCAATATATCCTGGGTAAAAATTTACAAAAACAACGCCACCATTATCTTGGATTCCTCGTAATTGTTCGTCGTTTAAATTGCGGAAATGAGGACAAAGTTTATCTACAGAAGAATGAGATGCAATAATTGGTTTACTTGTTACTGCTAACGCATCCCAAAATGTTTGCTCGCCCGCATGAGAAACATCCACCATCACGCCCAATTCGTTACAACGTTTCACCACTTGTTTCCCAAAATCTGTTAAACCAATAAAAGCCAATGAATCCTCGTTTTGTGTCTCATCTTTTGCGGAAGTCGCCCAATCTGTGGAATTATTCCATGTCAATCCCAAGTAACGCATTCCTCGCCGATAGAGAGAATCCAATTTCCCCAAATCATTTTCAATAGCGTGCCCTCCTTCCACGCCAATCATACAGGATAAAATTTGATTCTCTTCATTTTGAATAATGTCTTCATACGTAAATGGAATAGCCCATTGATCTGGCACGCGAGCACATAAATCTTCTAGATGGGAAATCATCTCATTAGCACGATTAAAAGATTGATTTCCGTCATATTCATAAGGGGAAACCCAAATAGAAAAAATCTGCAAATCCATTCCCCCTTTTTTAAATTTGGGCAAATCGGAGTGACTTTCGGGTAAGTCAGTCAAAATATCTCTCCCGGTTAAAGAACGAAGCAAAACATCATTATGCGTATCTGCAACAAAGGCTTCGGTGTGTAAGGCGACTTGTTTTTGTCCACATCCAATCCATAGGATGAAAATGAATAAAGTTAATAATGCTTTCATATTACAAAGATTTTATTCTACCGCCATCTACGGGTAAATTGATTCCATTAATATAACTTGCTTGTTCCGATGCTAAAAAAGTTACAGCTGAAGCTGTTTCTTCTGGATGAGCAAATCGTTGAGTAGGGACGGATTGTTCAAATCGCTCCGTTATTTTTTCTGGTGAAATATTTTCTTTTTCAGCAATACGGTTAATGAGTGATTGAAGTCTTTCCGTATTTGTGAATCCTGGAAGAATATTATTGACGGTAATACCGAAAGAAGCACATTCTCCAGCCATTGTTTTAGCCCAACTAGCAACTGCCCCACGAATTGTATTGGATACGCCCAATCCTTCTAATGGCTCTTTTACGGAAGTAGAAATAATGTTAATAATTCGACCAAATCTCGCTTCTTTCATGCCGGGAAGAACCGCTCTAGTGATATTTTGATTATTAATAACATGACGATTAAATGCAATACGAAATGATTCCGCATCTTCTTCTACAATGGGTCCTGGAGGCGGACCACCAGAATTATTGATAAGAATATGAATGGGAAATGTTGTTTCTAAAAGTGTATTTACTTTTTCGCTCACGTCTTTAGGGTGATCAAAGTCTACACTTATATATGAATGTGATTGACTAAAAGAAGTATCTAATTCTGATAAAGTCTTTTTTAACGCTCCTTCATCTCGTGCCATGAGAATAATGGATGCGCCAGCCTTGGCCAATTGAATCGCACTTGCCCTTCCAATACCTTTTGAACTTCCACAAACAAGAGCTGTTTTTCCATCCAGACGAATGTTCAACGTTTATTCCTTATCTTTAAATAATTGTTCAGCTTTTTCCGCTGAAGTGACGATACCTTTAATCATGGCAGAGCTAAATCCTCCATGTTCCATTTGATTTAATCCGGAAATAGTAATGCCACGGGGTGTGGTGACTTTATCCACTTCAGATTCAGGATGATGATCCGAATCCAACAATAATGATGCTGCACCTTTTGCCGTTTGAGCTGCAATGAGAATCGAATCTTCCGCATGAAACCCAATTTCAGTTCCTCCTTGAGATGCGGCTCGAATGGCGCGGAGAAAAAAAGCTAAACCAGATGCACCTAACGCAGTGGCTGGCACCATCAATTCTTCAGGAATAACCAGTGTTTTACCAATATAATTAAATAATTGTTTAACTTTATTTAATCCGGCTTGATCAGAATCAGATTCAACAGATAAAGTGGTCATAGATTCCATAATTGCCGCAGCTGTATTTGGCATTACTCTAACGACTTGAACTTTTGGATTGATATACTTTCTGATTTGATCAATTCGAACACCTGTAACCACAGACACTAAAATATGTTTTTTTGGATCAAGGACTCCCGAAATTTCTTTTAATAATTCGACCATTTGCTGTGGCCCAACTGCCATGATAATACATTCAGACTTTTTGGTGGCTTTTTTATTATCTGAATGAATGGAAATATCCCATTGATTAAACTCTTTTAATGGATCCAATTGTCTCCGCGTGAGAGTTAATTCTTTTAAATTAACTTTGTCACAATCAGCAAACCCATGAGCGATGGATGAGCCAATATTTCCGCAACCTAAAATGGCAATTTTCATATTAATCCTATTTCTTTTCTATATTAATTAGGGGTGAAGTTTAATCCCATTCAAACCCGAGGACGAGACCTGTTCTTTGATCCACTTCCACAGAATTATAATCTTGAATCTCTGATACAAAATAATACAAAACGCGAAAAGCCTCTGAATCATCAATCCAAATTGAATCAGGATGCCCTAGCGTTTCAATCACTTGATCTTCTTCCGGATGCGCTCGTAGAAATTCCCAAATTTCATACCCGGTGATTAGGCCGGCAGAATACAGGGTCTCTGCTTCTTTTTCTGATAAACTATTTTTTGTAAGTGGCGGAGGGATTAGGCTTGGCCCCAAAGCACAGGCGCTAATAAAAAGAAAAAGAAGAAGAAATCTCATAGGAGAAAATACTGCATTTCTTTGATGAGATTCAAGAAATCACATCACTTTATTATGAAGATTTCAGTTGTAAGTCAAAGGAATACACTTAACTTTTATGTCCGAAAAATGAAATGAAAGGACTAAAATGTCAGATAAATTTGAAAAAGACCGTTTTTATTTAAATCCAGAATTTTTGGAAAGCTCTGATGCAAGATCCGTAAGAATCTTGTCAGAATATTACGGCCCCTTACAAAGAATCAAACGAAATAAGATTGAAGATACCATCGTATTTTTTGGCTCAGCTAGAATTCAGTCAAAAGAAATGGCAACAAAAGCTCTGAAGGACGCCTCTGAGAATCTTTCCAGTCAAGAAAAAAATCGACTTAAACAAAATCTCAAAATGAGTCGCTATTATGAACTCACAAGAGAATTAGCTTACAAACTCACAAAATGGAGCATGACATTAAAAAATTCCCACCATCGTTATATTATCACATCGGGTGGTGGACCCGGCATTATGGAAGCAGCAAACCGAGGTGCATCTGAGGCGGGCGGCCCATCTCTGGGCTTAACCATATCTCTCCCTCACGAACAATCAGGTAATGAATGGATATCGGATGACTTAAACCTAACCTTTCATTATTTCTTTATGCGGAAGTATTGGTTCTTGTATCTCGCCAAAGGATTAGTGGTTTGGCCCGGTGGATTTGGCACACTGGATGAAGTGATGGAGCTCCTCACCCTAATTCAAACTGAAAAAATAAAAAAACGTATTCCCATCGTTTTATTTGATGAGGAATTTTGGATGAATGTGGTCAACTGGGATTATTTGGTGGAAGCAGGAACTATTTCACAAGATGATTTAAACTTGTTTAAATTCTGCAACACGGTTGAGGAGGCTTTTGACTACACAACTTCCTTTATTTTGGAACATCAATTAAAAGGACCCAATTTTTGATTCAAGTTTTAATTTCATTATTAATACTGATATCAGGATTTCTTTTTGCGCAAATTGAACCTGTTTCCGATCTTCATTCTAACCCCTCTCGTGTTTGGGCTCTAACGAACGGAATGGTTCATAATGAGCCTGGCAGATTTCTAAAAAAGGCCACCATTATACTCCGGGATGGAAAAATTATGTCCCTCGGGCGTTACATTAAAATCCCAGAAGATGCATACGAAATCGATTTAGAAGGTGCCCATGTCTATGCCGGATTTATTGAGAGCTGGCTGGAAGTCAAAAAAACACAAAAAGACAAAGTCGCTCAAGAACATTGGAATGGAAAAATTCGCAGTGAATATCAGGTTTTGGATGATTTTAAGCCTGATGATACATTATTAAAAAGTCTCCATGCTTTAGGATTTACAAATGCTCATATTGTTCCAGAATCAGGTATTTTCCGCGGACAATCAGCGCTGGTGAGTCTCGAAAAAAGTCCTGTCTCTTTCAATGCTTCTGTGTCTCAAGTCTTAAATTTTGAATATTCTGGTTGGAGCGGAAAAGAATATCCCTATTCCCTTTTGGGTGCGATTGCCTTAATGCGACAAACATTTTACGACGCGAAATGGTATGAAGAAGCACAAGAAAAATGGAACACGTATCCAGAAGAGAATGAGCCGATCAAAGCAAATTTATCTCTAGCATCATTGGCAAAATCACGTCAAGCAAAAAAGCCTTTTACATTCATGACGCGTGATGAACATTACAGTCTTCGTGCTTTAAAGATATTAAATGAATTCAATCTAAATCCATGGCTGCTTGGGAATGGCTTCGAATATCGCAGACTCAAAGAAATCACAGAAATGAAGCCCTTTATTATCCATCCATTAGATTTTCCTGCCCAACCAAAAGTATTGGATCCAAATCGAGCTTTACAATATTCTACTGAGCAATTGAAACATTGGGATTTGGCAAAAGATAATATTACGCGATTGAACGAAACGGGCATTCATGTTGCTTTTTCTACGCATGGTCTCAAGAAAAAACCTGAGTTCAGGCAAAATCTGCAAAGCATTATTGATCGAGGACTTCATGAAGATAAGGCGCTCGCTTCATTGACAACGATTCCTGCGGAGAAAATGGGTTTGGAAAATTCTCTGGGGAAAATTTCTCCTGGATTTACGGCAAATCTTGTGATTGTAGATGGGGAATATTTTGATCCAAAATCACGAGTCGTCTCTTTGTGGATACGAGGAAATGAACACAAAATCGCCCCAAGATATTTACATAATTTTAAGGGGAAATGGTCCGTTTCTTTGAACGATTCTACTTTTACGCTCGATTTTTCTATTCTTAAAGGAAAAGGGGGGAAACCAGAAAAATTAAAGGGCATTTTTTCTTCAAAAGCTCATTCAGAAAAGCTCATTCAAATGGATATTTTTGAATCAAATATTTCCTTTAGCCTCAATGGCGTTCCTTTTGGATTTGATGGGATTGTCACGATTAAGGGTGACTTGAAAAAAGATCAACTATCCGGAATACTTTTAGATGCTTCTGGCAAAAACTTTGACTGGCAAGCTTCTCGGAAAAAAGAAAAAGCACCAAAACCACGAAAAAAAGATAAAGCCAGTGTGCTTGCTTTGGCTTATCCTGAAGGGGCTTACGGTTTTACTACAGATCCTGAGAAGCCCAATGCAATTTTAATTGACGATGCAACGATTTGGACCAGCGGACCCGACGGCATCTTAGAAGAATATGATATCTTAATTGAAAATGGAATAATTAAAAAAATGGCGCCCGATATTCGGGTTCCCAAGGGAAGCGCTTGGATTATCAATGGGCTTGGAAAACACATTACACCTGGATTAATCGATGCGCATAATCATTCCGCCGCCGCTTCCATTAATGAGGGTGCCCAAAGCGTTACAGCGGAAGTGCGTATGTCAGATGTCTTGGATGGAGACGACATTGCCCTTTTCAGAGAATTGGCTGGCGGATTAACAACAGCAAACATTCTTCATGGATCTGCCAATCCCATTGGCGGACAAAATGCAGTCATCAAACTCCGTTGGGGGAAAGCACCAGATGAGCTGATTTTTTCAGATGCACCTCAAGGGATTAAGTTTGCTTTGGGCGAAAATGTAAAACAAGCCAACTGGGAAGGAAGCCGATATCCTCAAACGCGTATGGGCGTAGAGCAAGTGATTCGGGATGCCTTTTTGGCCGCAGTGGCGTACAAAGAACGTCAAGTAAATTATGAAAAAAATGCTCGACTCCAACGAGTGAAAATCCCACCTCGCTATGATTTAGAAATGGAAGCTTTGCTTGAAATATTAGAGGGGAAACGTTTGGTGCATTGCCACTCCTATCGGCAAGATGAAATTATGATGCTTATAGAAATTGCAGATGAATTCGGATTTACCATTGCTACATTTCAACATGTTTTGGAAGGTTACAAAATCGCAGAAAAAATTCGAGATCACGGTGCGGGTGCATCCACATTTACCGATTGGTGGGCTTATAAATTTGAAGTCTATGATGCCATTCCTCATAATGCCACACTCATGGCAAAAAATGGTGTGAATGTCTCCGTTAATTCTGACAGTGATGAGTTGGCACGTCGCATGAATTTGGAAGCAACAAAAGCCATCAAATATGGAAATCTTTCTGAAGAAGAAGCTTTAAAACTTGTAACGATTAATCCAGCACAACAACTTAAAATTGACAAATGGGTTGGCTCATTAGAAGAAGGAAAAGACGCAGATTTTGTCGTTTGGGATGGTCCGCCTTTATCTGTATTTACCCAATGCGAACAAACTTGGATTGACGGCACATTATACTATTCTCTAGAAATGGCGAAGGCAATGGAAGCGCGTGACCAAGCACTTCGCTCAAGTCTCATACAAAAAATATTATCCACATCCAGTAAAGTGGACGGAAAATTATCCGTGCCAAATGGAGAAAAGCATCAAGGCCATTTTGACTGTAGTGTTTCGGATGAAGTCCGGTTTTTGGAGGTAAATGAATGAAACGTCTGCTTCAAATACTTTTACTGACTACAATCATTTTTGCAAACGACCAAATTCCAGGTTCGATTCAAAAACATCCCATTTTATTAAAAGGAGGCATTCTCCATACCATTTCTGGGGATGTGTTGCGGGGCTACGATTTGCTTTTTGCCAATGGTAAAATCATACGAATCGACGAAGAAATTATTCCCTCGCCTGAAACAGAAGTCATTGATATTTATAATACGCACGTTACGCCTGGATTTATTGTGCCGGTGAGTCAATTAGGCTTGGTGGAAATTGGACAAGTTAAGCAGTCGCGCGATTTCGCTGAAATCGGAAAATTTAATCCGAATGTTCGAGCAAATGTAAGCTATAACCCTGATTCAGAGATTATTCCTGTCACGCGTTCCAATGGCATTTTACTCGCGAATGTTGCCCCCTCTTCTGGGCGAATTTCTGGTCAATCTTCTCTCATGATGCTTGATGGGTGGACTTGGAAAGACGCTACGATGCTTCATCCCACTGCGCTTCATATCAACTGGCCAAATATGCGAATTCGTACCGGAAAAAAAGTGAAAGAAAAGGAAAAAGTCCAAAAAGAAAAAATTCAAAAGGAAATCCAAGCCTTGGACGATTGGGTTCGTAATGTGAAAGCCTATGAGCAACGCATCAGTGTTCACTTGCTTAAATCAAACGAAAAACAAATTCCCGATATTCGTTTAGCATCCATGATCCCCTTTATCAATGGAGAAAAACCTATTTTTATCCGAGCCAATGAAATTCGGCAAATTAAATCTGCGATTCGTTGGGGAAATAAACATCATCTCGACATTGTGATTGTGGGCGGACGAGATGCGTGGCGCGCTAGCGAATTGCTGGTGAAGTTTGATGTGCCCGTGATTCTTCAAAATGTTTTAAGCACGCCTATGCGTCGATTTGAACCCATTCACTTGCCTTATGAAATGCCTAAAATTCTTTCTGATGCGGGAGTTCAATTTTGTATTGCACCAAAAACTGGCTATCCACATAATGGAAATATTCGCAATTTACCTTACGAAGCAGCTATGGCGGTACGACATGGTTTGCCAAAAGAAGAAGGGCTTCGTGCCATTACACTTTCTGCCGCTGAAATTTTGGGTGTAGCGGATAAGATCGGTTCTTTGGAACCTGGAAAAGATGCCACTTTTTTCTTGAGTAATCGAAATCCATTGGAAATCACTTCATCCGTTTCAAAGGCTTTTATACAAGGTAGAGAAATAGATTTGGGTGACCGACAAAAATCTCTCTACGAAAAATATAAAGAAAAATATCGTCAATTGGGTAAGTTGGAACAATAATTTATACTCACCTTTTTTATTGTCTCAAATCTGCTGGCATTCAGACGCAGATTAGGAATTTATGCTTTGATTTATTCGTAGAATGAGATTCTTCTTCCTGTTGGTCGTCTGAATGACTTCATTTTTTTATTGTAAATAAACCGTTGTCATTCAATATTAACCATCATTCGGAGAAATCCTTTTAATGGCAGCAATGGTGAACTTCGTCTCTTTACCTCGAACTTCAAGTGTAAAATCTTCGCCAATCTTTTTCCCAATTATGGCTTGACCAAAAGGTGAATGGTATGTTACAATCCAGGGGAAAATGTCCAACTCAAATTCTATAGGGCCTAAAAGGTAATAATCTACGGCATCATCTTTACCCTCTTCCTGAATTATAACCTTAGTGCCAAATCCTACCATGTCGGTTTCAATTTCGTTATACTCGATGATCTTGAATGGCGAGTGGGTTTGCAATAATTGTGTCTTACGAATTATTAAACTCTGCTCCTCTCTGGCAGCGTGATATTCCCCATTTTCCTTAAGATCTCCATGACTAGCTGCGTCTCTAATCTTTATTGAAGTCTCTTTCTTTAATTTATCAAGAGATTCCATTTTTTCTTCCAATGCGCGGTGTGTATCCCGCAAAATCATAGTTGCCATTTTAATTCCTCGTATTTATTTGTTTTTAATTATGAAATCTATATTAATCAGTTTGAGTTGGATTATGCAAAATAATAACATAGCTTTTTTATATTACCTGGATTCAAGTACTAAGTGCGGCAGTTAATTCCATATCAAAAAATACTTCATTGGGTGTTTTGTACCCAAGTCTTTTTCCCCGCCTGAATGACACTTGGATAGACATGGTTTACACAATTTTCAGTATAGCATTTAATTTATTTTTCGCTTAAACTCATTTGTTCTTTCACATGTATTTGTTGCAGGGAAGTTCGTGAAAACCGAACACAGTCCCCGCTACTGTAATCGCCGAGTGGCTTTTTCATACCATGAGCACGTTTTTGCTTAGAAGGGAAAAAGTTTTATAGCGTAAGTCAGGAGACCTGGACAAAGCATGTATCCAAATAAAACTTTCGGGAGAAAAGTGATGGACAATTCGCAAACAAGATTGCCGTTGATTCAAAAAACTGATCCCTCTCATGTCGAGGGATTTCGTGCTTTATAAAACGTACCTCTTCTTTATCTTGGCTTCAGGATTATTGGGGCAAACATTTCATGTCCAAAATAAAAATGGAGACCCAATTCCTCACGCTTTTATTATTCACATACAAACAGAAAACTGGGCGCAAAGCAATACATTCGGGTTTACTCAATTTCCTTTTCAGCTGAAAAAAAATGATTCCCTCAAAATTTCGCGTTTTGGCTATAAAACACTTTTTACCACGGTCGAAAATGCAGAAAAAGGCATCATTCTACTTGTAAACCCACTTCAAATGAAAACAATTTTTTCTCGAGGGAAAAAGCACCCAGATACGCCGAATATTTTCCAAGAACACTCCTTTGAAAAGTCAGATAAAATGGGAGAACTAAATCATGAAAATATCTTAGTTACACTTCCAGGGATTTCTCTTAGAACTTTTGGCGGGCCCGGAAGCATTAGTACGGTAAGCATCAACGGAGGTCCTTCTACACAAACTCAAATCAAAGTGGATGATTTTAATCTGACCAATGTGCAGACGGGCGTAACAGATATTTCCCAACTGCCTTTGCCCTTTATTCAGAATGCTCGCTTGATGGCACCTGGCACAGAAAATCAAGGATCAGGAAGTCAAAATGGAACACTCTATCTCCAAACTGAAAATCGAAGTAATGCTTTTACCACATCTTCTGGTTCTTACGGACATCAATCTAATCATTTAATGCTGGCATTGTCTTCCAATTCAGTGCAGACCACTTTTTTAATCGGAAATAGAAATGAGCAGGGAAACTATCCCGTTACGTGGAAAGACCAATCGTTTGAACGTAAAAATAATCATTTCTCTCAAATTTTTATTAGCTATCATGCAAAGGCTTTTCTTAAAAAAAATCTTACGTTTCAACAATTAGGCTTGATTTCTGCTCAAAAGCGTGGTGTGCCTGGACTCCTTTGGTCTCCCTCTCAAGCACGGAGAAAAGATATGCTCTTCTTGCTTGGCTCTTCCTTTCAATGGATGTATAGTTTGGGGGATGGAAATTTTCAACAATTCGTCCGAACGTCTCTTGGAACATATCGCGATCCTACTTACGCCATTGATGCCGAGCATACAGTGGGTTCCATAGAATATGCCATAGAACAATCCATTCGTTTTACTTCAAATATCAAAAGTGTTTTTCGTGGCGAATTGCATCAAGAAGATATTGCCTCGTCCGTTTTTTCTCAAAACAGAGTCGATGCGGTGGAACAAATTGATATTCATTGGAATCCGATAAGTTCCATTAGCATTCATCCCTCTGTCCGACGAGATCATTCCAAAGCTTTGTTTGATCAAAGCACGAAAGGAATCAATATTTCGTATCAACGCCCTTTAAAAATATTTCATGATTTGGGTTTTACTTCTTCCTCCCATTTTCGCTACCCTACTTTTAACGATTTATTTTGGGAGCCAGGAGGGAATCCAGATTTAATGCCAGAAACTGGTAAACAACAATCCATCCATCTGCGGTTTAATCCAAAATGGATTGGGCAATTCCATATTCATTTGTTTTCATCAGAGACATATCAATTGATTCAGTGGGCACCTTTTTTGACTTATTGGAAGCCACAAAATATTGAACAAGCCAAACGAAAAGGCTGGACAGTCCGATGGAAATGGCAAAAAAACACCTTTCAAAGTCATCTCTCTTTGAGTGCCATCAAAACTGAAAATGGCATAAAGAAAAAACCCTTACGATATGCCCCTTCCCACCTTTGGACTTTTACGGCTGATTGGACGCCCAATGATTGGCATATTCATGGACAAATTCATGGGACAAGTTCTATGATTTCCACTTACAGCTGGCCTGACGATATTATCATTCCTGCTCACGCGCTGGTCTCCGCTTCCATGGGAAAATCCTTTTACACAAAATGGATGGAAATAATAACGGTTTTTTCCATCGATAATGCATCAAATATTCAATACGAATCTTCGAAAGGATATCCAGAAGCTGGACGTTCGTTTCGATTTACACTCACACTCAAAGCAAACAAAAAAGGTGACGTTTCCTCAAGCGTGCCGTAGAAAGGAAAAACAATCATGAAAAAAATAATCACAACAATCATTTTTACGCTAACAATCGTTTTAGGAAACGCCAGAGTATTTACCCTTTGTGAAGGAAATTATGGCACACCAAATGCCAGTCTTTGGTCAATTAATCAAAATTTTGATGGCGTTACAGGTCCCATTTATTGGAATGAGAATACCAATCCACTGGGAGACACAGGGCAATCTATGACAGTCGTAAATGATGAAAAATTATATATTGTTATGAACAATTCACACAGCATTGAAGTCTTGAATTTGGACGGATATGCCCAATCTTTCTTGACCTCCATTCCACTTCCCAGTGCTGGCCCGCGATATCTTATTGCAAATGGGAATACGGGCTATGTTTCCTGCTGGAATTTAAGTGCCATTCTGGTTTTAGATTTGGCTCAAAATACCGTAACAGATACAATTGCTGTAGGTGGAATGCCAGAAATGATGGTGATGCATGGTGGGAAGATTTACACATCGATTGCTATGAATAGCGACTGGAGTTCGTCTGACCGTGTCATTAGTATCGATGTATCTACAAAAGCTGTTGTTGATACATTTACCGTTGTTTCAGGGCCCGCTGCGCTTTTACTCCAAAACAATGCACTCTTTGTTGCCAGCACTTATTATGATGATATTTGGAATACGTATGCAGGAAATAGTAAAATTGATTTATCCACAGGTATCGTAAGCACATTTGATGCTGGAATGACATTCGATTTTGGTTTGGATTTATTGGAATTCAACAATCAAGTTTATCGTATTTATAATGGTGGCATTGCGCCATTGAGTGAGGATCTTTCCATCGATGTGGCTCAACAAATTGGTAATTTTTCTGGTCTTTATTCTGCTTCATCTGACGGAAACAATCTTTACTTCGGACTAACAGACTATGTCGCACCAGATGATTTAATTGTGACTGATTTAGAAGGGAATCAACTGGCTCAATATAATGTGGGTGCTTTACCTGGTTCCTTTGCTTTTGCACCAGCTTCATCTGTGAGTATCGACGATACACAAATCCCTAAAGCTGTTTCCATCTTATCAAATTATCCAAACCCATTTAATCCAGCGACCACGATTCGATTTTCTGTAGAAACCCAAGAGATCATGTCTCTACACATTTATGACATCAGTGGAAAATTAGTGGAAACACTTTTTGTTGATGCGCAATTTAATAATGGGAATCACGCTGTCCAATGGAATGGTAATGATGTGAGTTCTGGAATCTATTTTGCTATCCTAAAAAATAGCGAACACATTTGGACAAAAAAAATGACTTTGATGAAATAGAAAGAAGATTTTATAGAGACACGGTTTGTTTGGCATAATCGTGTCTCTACGCTAAACTTTAATATTATAAACGTGCAAATTTCACCAAAGCTTGAATATCACCCTTATCTGCTTTACGAACTGCTGACAAATATTTTTCACGTGCTTCGCCTCTGCTCGTAAAACTGCTTTGTCCCCAAGAAAATATCTTTCGCTTAAAACCATGTGAAATTAAAATATCAGCATATAGTCTAGAGTGCCTACCATTTCCATTTGCAAAGGGGTGAATGCTTACTAATCGATGTTTTAAACGAATCGCTATTTCGTCTTGTAAGTAAATATTATTTTCTATCCAATATTGACAATCATCTATCATCTTTGTCAATTCTTGGGGAATTTGGTATTTATCTATACCAAGATTTTTATTGCTCTGTCTAAATTTGCCAGCCCATTTCCATGTTTGACCAAACATTCGTTTATGCAGTTTTAAGATAAAGGATACAGAAACAATTTGTTCCATTTTAAAAACTTGCTTCATAGACCATTCAACCGCCGATTCAATATTAATCTGTTCAAATTCATCCAACTCTTGCTTGTTCGAAATTGTAGAAATAATCAAATCTTCCTTTTCTTCTTCAGAAAGAGGCGTTTGCCCAAAATCCGTCTCAATATTTAATCCCATAAGAATCTCGGCAGTTTTTCTATTAATTCTTGAGTTTTTTCTTCAATCGCTTTTTCTATCCGTTCTTCTGATGGTTTTTGATCTTCTAAATCCATCGAAACGGATGCTCGTTGAACAATTTCTGTTGCAAGATCTTTTGCCCGGCTTGCAATTATTTCATTCAATGATTCATGATTAGGAATAAACCCATAAACAAATCTCATATTAAGTGCAGATCCTATTTGACGAAGATTATTTAGCGTAATATTACCGTTTTTTTCTCGGTCTTCTATTTCCCAAACACTTTGCGAAGTAATAGACATTCGTTTGCCTAACTGTTTTAATGACATTTTCAATGCGGTTCGTATGGCATAAATCCAACCCTTCGGCGGAAGCGATACTTCGGCCAGTTCTTTGTATCTATCTATTTTTTCTTGGAGCTGATTTATTATTAAATTTTGTTTTTTCATAAGGTTATTTCCTGAGTAGTATATATATAATATAAGGCTATACCATTATTATTGTCAAGATTTATTCATGCTATATCCTGATTTATATGCCCCTACGTGCTATGGTATAAGATATCAATAAAAACATTTACCACAATTCAAATTTCTGTAAAGACACGTTTGGCATAATCGTGTCTCTGAGCTATAATTAAAACTCTAAAATAATCCCACCCACTGGAAATGTTTTAAATTGCCATGCAATATCGGTAGAACCATCTTCTAAATAAACTGTCTCCCACGGATTATCCCGATTGAATACATTCATAATATCCCAGAATGCAATCAAGTTCGTTTTTTTAAAATTAAATCGTTGTTGAAGCAAAATATCAAATCGAATGTAATTATCATATCGTTCCGTATTCCAGGGGTCGCTTGAATTAACGAACCACTCTCTAATGTTGTGATCATAAGATTTTGGGGTATAAGGTCGTCCGCCCATATATCGTAATTTAACGCCAATTTCATATTCATCTGCCGGAGCAATGGGAAGCCACGATGTCATTTTTGCCAACAATGTTTTTTTATGCTTCTGATACCACTCATATTCCATAAATCGGATTTTATAACCGCCCACCAGCGTTACCACATCTCCATAATCATAAGTCCATGGAAATTTTTCACCATTTCTCGGGTCCACGCCTTCTGCCACGGAATGAGACCATGCAAAAGATCCATACCAATTATTGGTGTATTTCTTTTGAATGAAAAATTCTATGCCATTCGATTCACCCTCTCCAATATTTACCAACATATTATAATCCAAACTATCTCTTCCGTCGCTACTTTCCAAAATGTCAAAGGCAATCATATTTTCATATTTCTTGGAATACACTTCAAAGATCATTCGTGTATCGGCACTCAAAAAATATTCGATTCCGCCAGCCCATTGGTCGGCATAATAATTTTTTAATAGTTTTGTATCTCCATTAGGCGAATTCAAATGGATATTAAAGGGCGATTGATAATACCTTCCACCGGAAATATTGAGTTTAAATAAGGATGAAAATCCATAAGAAATCCCTAATCGTGGCGAGATATTTCCATTTCCAGTATAGCTCACATTCTCATATCGTAATCCAGAAATAACTTCTAATTTATCTATCGGTTTAAAATTAATTTGAGCAAATACACCAGTCTTTACAAAATCTAAAATATTGTTCGTCTCCGAAGAATCATAAGTCCCAACGGTTGCAATAGATTCAAACCACAAAGAATCTTGATCAAAATAATCATTCCAAAAATCATCTTCGGAAATAAGCATAATAGGGGTGTTCGCAGATAATGCATAACCGTAAATATTTCTTGGTTCACCATGCCACCAATTGTCGTAATCCAATGAAATGGATTTGGCGTTAAATCCAAAACTTGTTTCCACTTTTGAATTGAATCGATACACCCAATCTCCTTTCAAAGCCATTTCCCATTCCGCATCATCTTGACCGTAATATTGCTGTTTTTCGCCATCTAATAAATAGCGATATACATCTGTATTCAGACCAACACGGTTACCGCTTAAAGAAACAATACCATACCCTTTTTTTGAAAATAAATTTTTGTATGTGAGTCCCATCGTTAATTGATTTGAATGAAAATCTACATTTTCTGCACTCCGGGTTTGGGGGTCGTCTTCGCCTTCAATGTTGATTTCGTCAATACCGCCAATGACATTAAATGATAATTTTTGTGTGGGAGAAATATGATAGGATATTTTCCCCTGACTCGTCCAATATTTTGGAATTGCCATAAGTCCGGAATTTTGAATCACAAAATCCAGAAACGAACGTTTTAAGGAAAATATATACGAACCTTTTTCCGTGAAAGGTCCTTCAAAGTTGAATCCGAATCCCGCCATATTAAAATTGAATTCAGATAAATGATTATCACGATTTCCATCTCGAAGCGTAACATCCATAACCGATGAAATTTTATCGCCATATTTTGCAGGGAATGCACCGGCGTAAAAATCAACTCTCTCAATAAAATCTGTATCAACCATGGTAACGGGGCCACCACCCTTTCCCTGTTCAGGAAAATGGTTTGGATAGGGAATTTCAATATGATCCATGACAAATAAATTTTCTCCGGGACTGCCTCCCCTTACAATAATTTCATTGGTCTGATCTGCGCCGGAAATAACCGATGGTAAACTTTGCATCATAGCCATAATATCGTAAGAGCCAACAGGATCAGAACGAATTTCTTCAATGTCCACCGTTCGACTGCTGGTAACGGCATCTTTGGTTTTTTCAAAAAATGTTGCCGTTACTTCCACGCCTTCGCCTTGCAACACTTCCGGATGTAAATTAAAATTCACGGTGGTATTTCGTTTTGGCACAATATGGACATTTGCCCTTGATACGGTTTCAAAACCCATCATGGATACATGAATATCGTAACTTCCCACAGGAACATTATTAATTTTGAAATTCCCATAAATATCTGTTGCCGCACCAAGGTCTGTCCCACCGATCATTACGTTCACACCCACAAGAGGTTGGTAGATAGAACCATCTCGGACAAGCCCGATAAGTCTCCCGGTTTGACTCCAGCCCATACTTGTGACAATTAATAGTAAAATTATTTTTTTCATTTAATTTTTCCTTTCTTATTGAGTTATACTTTCATTTATAAAGCACTTTATAACGTTAATAAAAAAGCCCCAATCACTCATCGTAAATGGGGCTTTGGAATGTCATAAACAATCATATTATTGTTTTAGGCGATACGTGCATCCTTCCATGGTTTTTATAAATTTATCAACCTGACTTTGGGTATGGAACATTTCGTCCATAGGCTCAAAAACATCAGACGGATAATCTACCGGATTATAGTCTCGCATAAAGTTAGATTCTAATTTTATGACCATATCTTGTAAAACCATAAATGGAATTTCTTTATTCCTCATAAAATTTATTTGGAAATTTATTTGTCCATCTGATGTTAAATGAAATAGCGGGAGTGGTCCTGTGTCAGAGGCACATCTATAAGTCAAAGTTCCATGATCGCTTCCTCTTCCCCAAGTAAGTTCTTCCCCGTTTTTTTCTGCAAATTCAATAATGGTAACACCAATTTTTGCAACTTCACGAGAACAGCTTTTTCTTAAATCTTCTATAAATGATTCTTTCGTCCAGTTTGGCATATAGACAAATCCCCCAGTAATGATGATTATTTAACAAATAGGCAAGGAGGAATTTACGAAATAATAGGGCGCGATTGAAAGAATCCGTTTTATTATTTTCTATTGAAAAAATTTAAACTTGTTTTTATTGTTCTGAAAAAAATTCTATTTCTTCTCTTATTATTTCCTGCCCTCGCACAGGATCAATATCATCTGGCATGTTGAACATCCTCTTACCCGTTTTCAGGTTCTTGCGAATTAATTTTCGAAAAGTTTTTCGCTATCATCTGAATCTGCTGTTTGAATACTCACACGAACTAAATTGTCATCTGAATCCCTATCCACAAATTTGTGCATAGGGTCAATCCCAGCTTTAATTGGTTTTTGATCCACTTGAACCGTAAACGTTGTCAACGAATCTGTAATGATGACTTTTTCTAAATAAATAGGAATTTCTTCCATTTTTCCTTATCAAATTTTGAGTGAATTCCTATTTGGAATTCCAAAACTTGTTCCACAGTCATCCATGGTGGCAAGACAGAAATATCATGAATCACGCCGATATTTTCCATAAGTAAATGGCGATTTTCTTTCGGCTCAACGTCCAAGATTGAAATGGAGCCCTCATAGTCGATGAGCCCAGTCAACGCCCGAAGGAGCGTAGTTTTCCCTGCGCCATTTGGACCAATTAATCCAACAATGCGTCCACTGGGAATATCCAAATTAACCTGATCCAAAGCGTTCGTATCCCCATATTTTTTTGTTACTTGATTGAGATTTACTAAATTATTCATTTGTGTCCTCAAATTGTTTTTTGATGATGTGGATAATCTCTGATTTGCTCATATTTAATGCCTTTGCTTTTCGAATAAAATTAGGGAATTCTTTTTCTAAAAAGGATTGAGATTCGTTTTTCTGCAGTTTGCCTAAAGCACCCAATCTTACAAACATACCTTGCCCTCGTTTTTTTTCTAATAATTCTTCTTGGATGAGAATCTGCGTTGCTTTTAAAATGGTTTGATGATTGATATTATAATCCACTGCCATTTTTCGCACGGATGGAATGGGTTCCCCCTCAGTCAAATCTCCAGAAAGAATGGCATGGCGAATCAAATCTGCAATTTGAAAATAAAGGGGCATTTTGTCTGAAAAGTTTAAATTCATTGTTTATTTCTCTTGTGTTACGGTGTAGTGTAGCACTGATATGCTTAGAGTGCAAGCGATTTTAAAATATGCATATTTTTAGATATATATGCATATTTTTATAAATTGGCTTGCAAGGGAAATTGTTTTGCTATAATTTAAACCTACAATGATGGACACATTTACAAGCATTCATAAGATTTTCCCTGAAAATACGCCACCTATTCTCACGGAAGATATTCAGCAATTTACCCATGATTCGCGTTGGGTGGGTTTTATTCAAGAAGCGTCAAACTTAGAATTGGCAAAATTTCCTGAGACAAAATTAAATCTTGATTCCTTGTTAAACGAACAAAGTGATCCTATTGTGCGGTCCATTATTTATATTGGGATTAGCCGTTATTATAAAGGAATCGGCAATTTATTAGAAACGGCAAAAGCGCTGGGCTATGCCCATACTTTACTCAATAATTCAAACGCAAATGATGCGCGTGCTTTTTTATCGATGGAAATGGCCATTCTCCTTTCCGTCACTGGCAATATTGAATATGCACAAACACTACTAGAGAAAATTAAAGACCAGACGCAATCTGAAACACTTATTCGATACGCAGAATTCAGATACTTAGAAAATCAAATGCGTCTCAACGTGAATGTGATTCCTGCCTTAAAATCTTCTCTTTTGTATTTCCAAAATAGAAACAACGCAGAAGCACAAGCCAATCATTGGAAGGCAATTGGTAATGCTTATCGTCGGCAACAGGATTATCATCAAGCAATGGAAGCCTATATCAAAGGGATGGAAGTTGCACTGCAAAATGAAAAAAACCATATTGCAATCGCCATTGAGCATGATATTGCCATGCTCTATTTCCATATGGATAAGTTGGATGACGCTATTTCAAAATTGCAGAGCGTTAGCTCCGAAAGCAAAAACTATTACGTTCAATGTGTCGCTTTGGCAAATAAAGGATTTGTGGAACTCAAAATGAATGCAAACGCACCCGCCATTGCTTCCTTTACTCAAGCCTTACACATTGCCACCGAAAAAGGGATTTATCATCGCATTACAGGATTAAGTTTTTACTTGGGAGCACTGTATGAAGATTTGGGGAATTTATCATTGAGTCAATCATTTCATTCGCAAGGATTTCGCGCTGGGATGAATATGGTTGAGAATCATTTCCCCTGTGCAGGAGATACATTAAAAGCCATGAATGGTTATTTCGCCTTTCAAGAAAAGTATAAACAAGCGTTCGCTTCGGATGCTTCTCATGACTCTGATTGGGAAAAACTTATTTCTCAATCTCTCGCAAAATCAAAACAAATATTTCAAGATCTATTTCTTGAAAACACCATCAGTCAATGTGATTCAAAAAGAGACGCGGCAAATCACTTAAAAATGAGTGAAAGATCTATTTTTGATATTCTTCACAAAGCAAAAGATTCAAACACTAAGAACGAAGCTATCCAGCGATTTATTCAAAAAAATCCTTCCTTATCCTGGAAAGAGATGAATCAATTATTCGAAGATGAACTTATCCAACGTGCTTATGCACACAATACAAAAAATATTAAACAATTGGCAAAAACTTTGAACATTTCTTATGCCGGTGCTGCAAATAAAGTTAAGCGAATTAAGAAAAATATCCATTCAAATACTTATCCAATAAGCATAAGACACAAAGAAGAGAAAATATGAAACTACTATTCAAATTGCTATTACTCATAAGCTTGGGATTTTCACAAAGCCCAATCATCATTCCCCCCCTTTTGACTGGACCTAATTTTGACCTGACCATTCAAGAAGGTGAAATGGAATTTTTTCCAGGCGTTATGACTCAAACTATGGGTATTAGTTCACCTATTTTAGGTCCTACACTTTTGATGCAAAAAGGAGAAACGGTCAATATAACTTTCGACAATCAACTTTCTGATACGACCACTATTCACTGGCATGGTATGCATGTCCCTGCTGAAGTCGATGGCGGTCCTCATACGCCTATCCCACCAAATACGATTTGGAACCCACAATTTACAGTGATGGACCACGCCTCAACCATGTGGTATCACCCTCATCTAATGCATAAGACAAATGAGCATGTTCAAATGGGCATCGCAGGATTTGTGATTGTGAAAGACGATGAAGAAGCCTTATTAGATTTACCTCGGGAATATGGCGTGGATGACTTTCCCTTAGTTTTTCAAACAAAAACCTTGAATGAAAACTATCAAATCGTAACCAATATGGATTCAAGTGGTTTGGATACAGCCTTATTTACCAACGGAACACGAGACGCCTATCTTGATGCACCTGCACAAATCGTGAGATTTCGGTTGCTCAACGGTGCATCCGAACGATCTTTTAATGTGGGGCTGGATAATCACGAGACTTTTTATGTCATCGGGACAGACGGTGGCTTATTAGAAGCGCCCATTGCTTTGGACGAACTACTCATATCACCAGGAGAACGTTATGAGATTCTCGTTGATTTGACTCATCATGAAAATGAAATGGTCCATGTGATGAACTTTGGTTCTACCATTCCAAGTGGTATTTATGGTACAGCAACTATCGGTGGAATGGGTGGAAGCTCTATCCCTTATTATACGGATAATCATTTAAATGGAGCAGATTTTCCTCTACTTTCTTTACATGTCGGCACGCAAACGGCAAACCCTATTAGCTCGATTCCTTCTACGCTTGTTAGCGTTGATGAATGGGATCAAAATGAGATTGATGAAACAAGAATAATTCAATTTTCTCCAGCCGTGATGGGACCCAATGGCGCATTAAATGGTCCTTTTGTCTTTAATGGTGAAGCCTTTGATATGAATGTTATTAATTATGAAATTCCACTAAATAATACTGAAATTTGGGAATTGACAAATCAGTCGCAAATATCACATCCATTTCATATTCACGATGTTCAATTCAATATTTTAGAAATAAATGGTGAAACACCGCCAGCTCACATGCAAGGTTGGAAAGATGTCGTTTTAGTTCCGCCTATGAACGGCACGGTGAAATTCATCACAAAATTTGAAGACTTCGCAGATTCAGACGTGCCTTACATGTATCATTGCCATATTCTTACCCATGAAGAAGCGGGCATGATGGGACAATTTACGGTTGTAGGTGAGACCGTAAGTGTCGATGGTTTTGATACAAATCCAAATACGTTTTCCCTGCTATCTGCCTATCCAAATCCATTTAACCCAAGAACAAGCATCCAATTTAGGGTAGAGATGCAACGCATTGTGTCTCTACAAATATTCGATATTAATGGTCGCCTTGTGAAGACTTTGGTCAATGGGAAATTTTCACCCGGAACGCATGAGATTCAATGGCATGCAGAAAATCAAGCGAGCGGTATATATTTTGTCCAATTATCACAAGGAAAAATACTAGAACATCAGAAAATCATTTTACTAAAATAAATTAAGGAACGCTTTTAGAAAGACATTTTGTCTTTCTAAAAAAAGTAAACACAATGGTCAATCATCGGTCTAAAAAACAGAACCCCATTCTCTGGAAGAGGATGATTGACAGAAAAAAAGA
>Ga0233427_10001137_pt1 | contig 30026 bp, 32 predicted proteins | sample SI_118_April2016_5_FD_179885 | JGI IMG/M metagenome (GOLD analysis project Ga0233427, IMG submission 179885) | Seawater microbial communities from Saanich Inlet, British Columbia, Canada - SI_118_April2016_100_MG | ecosystem: Environmental > Aquatic > Marine > Inlet | place: Canada: British...
TTTATTATTGATTGAATTCCAGAGCCAGCTATCCTAACAATTTGGTCAATCTCTTTATTGTTTAATAGTCCGCCGATAAGTTCAGCTTCTTCACCAAGAAAGATAATTTTATCTGGCTTGAAAGTCTTAATCATTTCTTTAATTTCAAAAAAACCAGAAATATACTGAGCAAGAGGTACTTTCTTGAAGTTTCTTCCTCCAACAAACCTTATTCTATGTGTACGAAAATTTTCCGGCTCTGTAAAATTATCTATTCCATAATCAGGGCAGCAAACAGTTAACTCATTCTCAGGGCTTAATATATCGGCAATCATTTTAGCTGAAGTAGCAATTCCACCCTGAAAAGGGGGAAATTCATGAGTGTATATCAGAATATTCATTTTTTAATTATATTGCATTATATAATATATAAAAGGTTTGGAATTAACGGTATAATTGTTTTACTTATTGGAGGCTATAAATGATAGGTGGATTAGGTATAGGAGAATTAGTAATCATTTTGGTTATTGTTCTTTTAATATTTGGACCAAATAAATTGGGTGATGTAGGTTCTGCTATTGGTAGAGGCATTTCTGGTTTTAAAAGAGCGATGAAAGACAAAGATTCTGAAGAAGATAAAGAAGAAGACTCTAAACTTTAACTATATCTTCTGAGCTAATTCTATTAGCACCCCATTAAGACTCTTAGGATGGGCAAATGCAACTAGTGTTTTGTTTAATCCCTCTCTGGGTGCTTGGTCAATCATTTCTATGCCATCTCTCTTTAGAGACTCTATACCTTCATATATATCTTTCACTAAGTAGCAAATATGATGCATGCCTTCTCCTCTTTTATCTAAAAACTTAAAAATAGAAGAATTTTCGATTATAGGTTCAAGTAGCTCAATAGCAGAAGAAGAAGAATCTTTGGGAACTAGCATTATTGCTCTTACACCCTGATCTGGAACAGTCTCATCATGTTGAACTATTAGACCCAAACTCTTCTGGTAAAGCTTGGCTGTATCGGAAGCATTCCGAACTGCAATTCCAATATGGTATAAGTCACCTACTTTAAAAATTTCCATAGCTAATTAATTTAATACATTAGAACCAATTCATCAAATTATTTTATAAGATTCATTTAGTTTTTTTGAGATAGTTAATATATTAAGGCCTTTTATTGCTGCATTTCTTTTGTTCTTTTCTAAAATTTCAGCCAGGGTTTCAGATAATTCTTCTTTAATTTCTATTACAAACCTTGTTTTTTTACTAGTTTTCTTCAAGGAAATAATTTCTCTAATTAAGTCATAGCAAACAATATCCTTCCTGGTTACTGCACCAGAACCATAGCATACGCTACAACTTTCGCTTACTAAGCTAGAAGTCCTATTGCCAATTTTTTGTCTTGTCATCTCAATAATTCCAAATTTCGACATTGGTAAAATTGAATGTTTAGCCTTATCTTTCTTCATGGACCCCTTAAAAATTTTAAACACTGCCTTTCTTTCCGATGAACTTTGAAGGTCTATAAAATCAATCAGAACAAGGCCACTAAGATTTCTGAGCATTATTTGATGGCCAATTTCCTTCGCCATAGCTAGATTGACACTAAGATTCGTTTCCTTCTTATTGTTAAGGCTTCTGCCTGAGTTAACATCAACAACGGTTAGCCCTTCTTTTTCTTCTATTAACAAAAAAGATCCATTTTTAAGATTTACTTTCTTGTGAAAGATTCTAGAGATTTCTTTATCAATTTTATTAAGCACAAATAAATCTTCTTTACTTGCTATTAGTTTAACCTCAGTCTTTTTTTCTTTTGGTCTAGAGCTGAAGATTTGCTTTTTAAAGTAATTGTATATTCTCCTGGAGTTGATTTGAATCTCGTTAGTATCGGAAGTTACCAGTTCTCGATAAATATTTTCAATTATATTATTTTCTTGATGCAAGAGGCTAGGTTCGCTTTGATTATTAAAGCCAGAAATAATTTCTTTCCATTTCATCTTAGTCTCTCTAATATCCTGCTCTATATCTTTAAGTTTTTGTTTTTCAGATGAGGTTCTAAGTATTATTCCAAGATTCTTAGTAGTAAATCTTTTAAGCGACTTTAGCCTTAATCTTTTCTCGTCGCTATTAATTTTCTTAGATATTCCAAAGAATTTTGGTTTAGCAATAATTACGCAAAATTTAGAGGGTAACGCAACAAAATCCGACACCTTAGGAGCTTTTCTTGGATCATAGTCACTAACGCACTGTACTAAAATGAAATTCTTATCTTGTATTTTGTATGAATCAGAGCTATCCGTATTAAAGTCAGCCTTTAAAGGGTGAAAGTTTGATAAAAATGCGCTTCTTTCGTTGTCGATTTTTACAAACGAAGCCTCAATCCCCTTAGCAGAAAGGTTCTTGCGTGCCTTATATATATTCCCCCTAATAGAGGCTTGTTCACTTGTATTGTCTATAAAGAAGTAAGATAGCTTTGAATTATCAAGCACAGCAATTCTTATTTGATCGAGTGTTTCGCTAATTATAATTTTTCTCAATTACTTTTCTTTATTAGATCAATTACATTCTGAACTAAGATTTCAGGCTCTAATAAACCATTTTCTAATTTATCTATCAACTCTTTAAATGTAGCAGTTTCTTTTGTTTTTTCCAATTCATTTCTCAATCGTTTCTCAACCATTGTATTTAGTTCGGATATTTTCCTTCTATTCCTTTTTTTGACAAGTGCACCGCTGGACTCTTCATGGGCCCTGAAGTCTAAGACCTCTTGAATTAGCTCATCTACTCCAATGTCATTTTCCGCTTGGGTTGTAAGGACTTTATTTTTACGAGAAGAGCTATCATGCTTTAACGAAACCATATAGTCAATTTCGCGAGCTAATTTTTCAGCACCACCTCTGTCAGCTTTGTTTACAATAAATATGTCACCAATTTCCATTAATCCGGCTTTCATAGCTTGAATTCCATCTCCAGCTTCTGGAACGAGTGTCACTAGAACTGAATCTGATATTTTTATTATATCCAGCTCAGTTTGTCCCACTCCAACAGTTTCAATTATTACAATATCCATTCCAAATATATCAAACAACTTAATCATTGAACTAGTTGAACTTGATAGTCCTCCTAGGTCTCCTCTGCTTCCAACGCTTCTTATGAAAACCGAAGTATCCAAAGAGTGTTCTTGCATCCTAACTCTATCTCCAAGTACTGCGCCACCAGTAAAAGGACTACTGGGGTCAATAGCTATAACTCCAATCTTAAGATCCATGCTCCTGAACTTTTTAATTATTTGATTAGTCAAGGTACTTTTTCCAGCACCAGGGGGACCTGTAACACCAATAGTATAGACTTTATTTGGTATGCGCTTTACAGAGTCTATTATTTTAAAGATAGATGAGGGGTCACTTTCTATTGAACTAATAAGTTTTGAAAGACAAACTCTATCATTAGTGATTAATCCTTTAATTAAATCTTTATAACTTCTTTTCATCAGCCTTCCTAATAATTATATCAAAATGAGATTTTTTTATTTCCATTACAGAAAGTCTAGATTGTTTAACGAGAGACATATCCTTTAATTCTTTGTCACTCTTAATCTCCCCTAAGGTTATACTTCTTTTTAAACTTTTCTTAAATTTAAGATCTACAACTACCCATTTCTCATCCTTTGTTGTAGGGTCCTGATAGAACTCCTTGGTAACAGTAGTTATCCCAACAATCTCTTTTCCTACATTGCTATGATAAAAAAACACTAAATCACCCTTTTTCATAGCTTTCATATTATTTCTAGCTTGATAATTTCTCACTCCATCCCAATATGTTGTATTATCTTTTATCATGTCATTCCATGAATATTTATATGGTTCTGATTTAACAAGCCAGTATCTCATAAAAATAAATTTAATTTATTAATTAATTTTTGTAAAATGTAATATGATGATTTTAGTTCCAGCAATAGATATAAAAGATAAAAAATGTGTAAGACTCTTTAAGGGGGATTACAGCAAAGAAACGATTTATTCTGATAATCCTTTAGAGGTGTCCGGGAAGTGGATTAAAGAAGGAGCTAGCCTTATACACCTTGTAGATCTCGATGGTGCACTTGAAGGAAGCACTAAGAACTTTAATATTATTAAGGAGATTGTTAGAGATGAAAATTGCAAGTTCCAGGTTGGTGGTGGAATTAGAAACATAGAAACAATAGAAAAGTACTTATCTATAGGGGTAGAAAGAGTTATTATTGGTACATCAGCTTTTACAGAAAAGGGTTTCCTTGAGAAAGCTTGTGTAAAGTTTGGTGGTAAAATTGCTGTAGGACTTGATATTAAGGATGGCAAGATTGCAATTAGGGGATGGAACACGAAAATTGACATGACTATAGAAGAAGCACTCTTAGATTTTAAAAATTTAGGTGTTTCCATGATTGTATTAACCTCAGTTGATAGAGATGGAACCTTAGAGGGTTTTAATGAAGATTTAATCGAAGACTATTTGAGAATCTCTGATATTCCAATAATAGTTTCAGGTGGAATAAGAGACTCTAGAGACTTAGAGAAGATAAAGAATCTCAAAAGTAAAAGTATATTTGGAGTAATTTTAGGAAAATCATTATACGAAAACACAATTAATTTAAGCGATAGCATAAAGGTGTATCAGGATGTTAGCTAAAAGAATAATACCTTGCTTAGATATAGATAAAGGAAGAGTAGTAAAGGGTGTTAATTTTGTAAATCTTGTCGATGCGGGTGACCCTGTTGAGATTGCTACAAAGTATAGCAATGAAGGAGCTGATGAGATTACGTTTCTTGATATTACAGCCTCAAATGAAGAAAGGAATATTATAATTGATACAGTTGAAAGAGCGGCTGAGGAAGTTTTTGTTCCTCTTACAGTAGGTGGCGGTGTTAGGAAGTTTGAAGATATAAAAGATTTACTAAGAGCGGGAGCTGATAAAGTTTCAATTAATACCTCAGCAATACTTAATCCTAAACTTGTAACAGAATCGGCAATGAAGTTTGGTTCCCAATGTATCGTAGTTGCTGTTGATATAAAAAGAAAAAATGCAGGGTGGGAAGTCTTTACTCATGGGGGTAGAAAATCTACGGGTTTAGATTGTGTAGAGTGGGTAAAAAAAATGCAAGATTATGGTGCCGGCGAGATTCTTCTTACTTCTATGGACCGAGATGGAACAAAAAAAGGTTACGATTTAGAGATTCTTTCAATACTTTCTGAAATTATAAATATTCCAATTATTGCTTCTGGTGGAGCCGGCTCCCTTCAGCATATAGCTGAAGCATTTACTTTAGGAAAGGCTGATGCCGCATTGTGCGCTTCCATCTTTCATTTTGGTGAATATAGGATTAATGAGGCAAAGAAGTATTTGTCCAATAAGGGGATATTGGTTAGGCAATGATAAATTTAAGAAAGAAGTTGGAAGTTAATGAGAAAAACCTCTTGTCCTCATACGCATCTTTAAGTAGCGAATCGATCGGTAGATCAAGAAAGGAAAAGAAATGTGAACTTAGAACTGAATATCAAAGGGATAGGGATAGAATAATTCATTCCAAATCCTTTAGGAGATTGAAGGATAAAACACAAGTTTTTCTTGCTCCTTATGGAGACCACTTCAGGACTCGACTAACTCATGTATTAGAGGTTTCACAAATTTCTAGGACTATCTCCAGATCACTTAGTCTTAATGAAGACTTATCAGAGGCTATTGCGTTAGGTCATGATTTAGGGCATACACCGTTTGGACATGCTGGAGAGCAGGCTTTAGATAAAATTCACAAGAACGGGTTTAAACATTACATGCAAAGCCTAAGAATTGTAGAATTACTCGAAAAGAATGGAAAAGGTTTAAATTTAACATTTGAGGTTAAGGATGGTATTTCGAAACATTCAAAAGGAACAGGGCCAATAGTTAATAAAAAAATCAAGATTCATACATTAGAAGGGCAGGTGGTGAGATTGTCGGATATTTTTGCTTACTTTACACATGATCTTGATGATGCTCTAAGGTCATCCTTGATTAAGAAAAAGGATATACCTTTAAAATTGATAAGATTTTTTGGTGATAAGCATTCTGAGAGAATATCAAAGGTTGTATCAGATACAATATTAAATACTGTGAATACCAATTATAAAACTGTAGCCATATCTAAGGAGCTAGAGGATAATCTAGTCGACATGAGAAGTTTTCTTTTTGAGAAAGTTTATTACAATCCAGTCATAAAGGTAAATTTTGAAAAAGCTAAGAAGGTTTTGATGGATTTGTATACATTCTTTTTGGTAAATGAAAAAGCTCTTAGAGAATTCTATAAGTTTAATAGTGGAAATTATTCAGATGATTGTTGCGATTTTATTGCTGGGATGTCAGATGATTTCGCATTAGAAATTCATAAATCTATATTTATCCCTAAGAAATGGTCTTTTGTAGATTTTAAAGTTTGATTTTGTAGGGAGATATCATAAAAAACTTAGGTTCTGTTCCATTTTTAAATTCAAAGCCACTTACATATTTATTTGACATAGGAGCTTATGATAATTATAAAACTCAACTTTTATTTCCATCAGATTTACTTAATTCTTTAATAAATAAGCAAAATTTTTTATCCTTACTTTCAATAGCAGACCATCTTTCTGATTCGAGAGTTGTGTCCCTAAATGATTACTGTATAAGCTCAGAGGGCAAAGTTGATAGTGTGGTTTTGGTTGCAACTTCAGATATTAAAGACCTTGAAAGAGTATATTTAGACCCCATATCTAAGAGCGCTAATCTTTTATATAAGGTGATTCAAGAAGATTTTATAAAGAAGAAGGTTGAATATGATTACTTAAGACCAGATATAGCAAATAACTATCAAATGAATACTGGGCAAGTAATAATTGGAGATCTGGCACTAAAATTTCTTTCACAAAGACCAGGAGGTATGAAGATTTATGACCTTTCGGAGCTCTGGTACTTAGAAACCTCCCTACCTTTTACGTTTGCAACTTTTAATTATTATCTTAACAAGCCTAATCCAAATGAAATAAAGTTAATTCATGATTCTTTCATAAGTGGAATGAGTAATATTGATAATATTCTTAAAGATTTTACCACTAAGTATGAGTCTAAAGTAGATTCTAAATTGATTGAGACTTATTTAAATGAAAGAATAATATACAAGCTTACAGAAAAGCACTTAGATGGAATTAACTTGTTTCATGAGCTATCTGCAAAATTTGCAAAATGGGAAAAAAGAAGTTTTAATAACATACTTTAAATATGAAAAAACTTATTACTTTAGGTCATAGCCCCGATGCAGACGATGCTTTCATGTTTTATGGAATATCCAAAGGTATTGTCTCATCTGAAAGATTTAGATTTGAACATATTATTCAAGATATACAGTCATTAAATTTGTTAGCTATCGATGGCAAGATAGATACAACCGCTGTTTCTGCTCATGCGTATACTAAAATTCATAAGACCTATAGAGTAATGGATTGTGGTGCAAGTATGGGCGATGGTTACGGTCCAATCTTAGTATCAAAAAAAGAGTTTGCTTCTGAAGAAGGACTTAAGATTGCAGTTCCTGGAAAATTGACCTCAGCATTTTTATTGCTACAGCTGTATTGTGACGATGCAACTTTTGTTGAATATGATTTTGATCAGGTTGTCCCTGCAATAATTAATTCCAAAGTTGATGCAGGATTAATAATTCACGAGGGTCAAATTACATATAAAGATCTTGGACTTAAGATGCTGTTGGACTTGCCAAAACTTTGGGCTCAGGATTGTAATTACCCCATACCTTTGGGTCTAAACGTTATTAGCAGGTCTCTAGATCTAGATATACAAATAGAGATATCTAATATGATTAAACAGAGCATAGTTTATTCGTTATCAAATATTGAAGAAGCCTTAGATTATGCAATGGAATTTGGGAGAGGCGTTTCAAGGGATGTAGCAAGAGAATTTGTTCTCATGTATGTGAATCAGGATACGGTTGATTTTACGAGTAGAGGTGTACATGGTTTAAGATTCTTTTATGAAAAAGCATTTAAGAAGAAACTTATAAGTGAAAATATTGAGTTAGATCTTATTTCAACTTAATAATTTTTCCATTTATCATAGACATTTTTAAGTCTTTAACTTTTGAATGCATGACCGACAAATATGGATCTTTATTCTTTAAGTCAAAGGCTATTAGATCTGCTTTCTTGTTTACCTCAATTGTTCCAATCGAATTATCAAGACCTAGAGTCTTGGCTCCTCCTATTGTAGCTATATCAAGAACTCTTCTTTCAGGATTCTTGACTAATATTTTCTTTGCATTTAAGTACAGGAAGTTAATTTCATCAAGGAAATTAATAGATATATTGCTTGAAAGACCATCTGTCCCAAGACCCGTTTTTTTATAATTCATGAAGAATTTTAAATTAGGAAGTTTTTGATTCAAATATAGATTGCTACGAGGGCAGATTACAACAGGATACTGCTTTTTCTTTAATATTTTTAAGTCATCTGATGATAAGTTATTCATGTGAATTAGTGTTATATTTTGTCGAAATGAATTTATTTTATCTAAATATTCTAATGGAGTACTTGGACTTGAATCAAATTTTGGTTTCTTAGGAAATCTTGAGAAAACCTCATCTTCCAAGTTGTTCTTTCTCTTCATTGCGTAATTTATTTCATCAATACTCTCAGATAGATGAATGCCAAGATTGGTATTATTATTTCTCGCAAAAGCTAATACTTTTCTTAGTGATTTAGTATCTAGGGAATAGATTGAATGAGGGAATATCTTCAAATTGAAGAGAGAGTTAGTATTTCTTAATAGATTTTGAAGAAATTTATTATCAATATTTGAAATTGTTGAATTTGTAATTTCATAAAAGTAAGCAGTCCTTATTCCACTTTTAATTATTGCTTTATAGTCTAGTCCATCGTAGGAGCTTATCTCGCCGATAGTAGTGACCCCTGAATCTAAAGATTCATCTAAGGCCTCTTTAACAGATTTAGGAATCTTGGAATTATCAAAATTCTTCTTTAGCGTTATGATTTGATTTAACCAATCAGAGAATGATTGAAAAGGACTAAGTAGCTTTTGAGTCCACTGAAGCTCCAAGTGGACATGTGAATTGACGAATCCAGGTAACAAAACGGAGTTCTTTAAATCTAGAACGCTATATTCATTCTTAGCAAGCTGATGGTGTGAGATAATCCCACTGATAATATTGTTCTTAATAATTACCGCTGAATCTGTCACAAATGATTGATTAGGGGTTATTATATATTTTGCTTTTATGGCCTGGATCATATTTTAAATATTTAATTTTCCTGAACATATTTCCTCAACTGGACCTTCCATTATGACATTAAAGTTGTCATCAATTTCGATAGACAGTTTTCCACCAGGCATAAGAACTTCGACTTTTCTATTTAAAAGTCCCAATTTATATCCAGCTGAAACTACTCCACATGAACTACTACCAGAGGCAAGAGTATATCCAGCTCCTCTTTCCCATATTTCAATTTTGACTTTATTTCTAGAAATTATCTGAGCAAATTGGACATTTATTCTTTTTGGAAAAATTTTATTCTTCTCTATTAGTGGACCAAAATCTTTAGCATAATCAGCAGATGTTTTTTTAAGAAAAATCACGCAATGTGGATTCCCGACACTAACGCATGAATATGTAAAAATATTTCCGCCAACTTTAATATTTTCATTAATTGAATATTTTTTGTTTGTTTTAACAGGTATCTTAGATGATTCAAAGAAAGCTTTGCCCATTTCTACCTTTACAAGACTTACCTTTTTATCTTTTAGTAGTATCTTACTTCTTACAAAGCCACCTTTTGTTTCAATCGTGAAAGCTTTTTTCTTAGTATACTTGTGGTCATAAAGAAACTTTGAGAATATTCTTAGGCCGTTACCACTTTTTTCTGCTTGAGATCCATCAGGATTAAATATTTTTAAACCAAAATCAGCTTTCTTTGATTTAACAAGCAACAAAATACCGTCTGCTCCTACTCCATAATTCCTGTCACAAATCCTTATTATTGTCTTTTTAGATAATTTAAAGTCGATTTTCCTTGAATCTAATACAAGATAATCGTTTCCTAGACCATGGGATTTTACAAAATTATTCATGATTTATTAATATTAAACGAATAATTCACGATAGCCGAGGAAAATTGTAGATAAATATTTCTTTTTTGTATAGAATTAATCAGATATTCAATTAGGGGGTTTTTAAATGATTGAAGATTTATATAATGTAAAAGATAAAGTTGCTGTCGTTACTGGAAGTTCAAGAGGTATTGGTAAGCAATGTGCTTTAGCTTTTGCTGAAGCTGGTGCGAAATTAGTTTTAAATTATGTTAGCAATAAACAAGCTGCAGAAATTACTGCAGAAGAGATTGTTGACCTTGGTTCAGAAGCTATAGTAGTACAGGCCGACGTTAAAGATTTTGAAGCTTGCCAAACTTTAGGCGAAGAAGCAATAAAGGCATATGGTCAAGTTGATTTTCTAGTTAACAATGCTGGAATCAATAGAGATATAACTTTTAGTCGTATGTCACAAGAAGAGTGGAAAGATGTTATAGATACTAACTTAGGAGCTTTGTTTAATATGTCAAAAGCTGTTGTTCCTCATATGAGGGACGCAGGTTCTGGTGTTATTGTTTCAATCTCATCTATCATCGGTGAAACTGGAAATATAGGTCAATCCAATTATGCTGCAACAAAAAGTGGCATGTATGGATTCACTAGAAGTCTCGCTAGAGAGTTAGCAAAAGATAATATTAGAGTAAATGCTGTTTCACCAGGTTTTGTCGAAACAGATATGCTACACACCGTTCCACCAGATCTTTTAGCAGGAATTAAAGAAGAGATTCCTTTGGGAAGATTTGGATATGCGGACGAAATAGCTTTGGCTGTTTTATATCTTTGTTCTCCTGCTGCATCATGGGTAACTGGTACTAACATGAGCATTAATGGCGGACATAATATGTTATAAATTTTATTTAAGAGGGAGTTTAAAACTCCCTCTTAAGTTTAAGCTCCTTATTATTTCTAAACAAAAGTATGTGAAGGTAGATTTAAAACATACATAAAAAGATAGCTGATAATTATTGAAGTAAATCCAATTAGTGAGAGAATTGATACTTTAAGCCCACTAAGATTATATATTATCCTCATTTGTATCAATGAGAAGTAGATTAACCAAGAAAATATTGAAATTGCTGATACTGTTCCAAACCAATAACTTCCAATTTGATTTTTAGATAGTAGAAATCCTAAGCTTAGTCCTATCGTCATTATAGGGAAAGAAATAAGTATTAAATTAAAATTGATTTTTTCAATTAGTGATAGGCTAGGCATCCTAGAGATTTTTTTAACTTTTTTATTCTTAAAATTTCTGTGTTGGTATATAAACATCATTGAAAATATTGAAGATATTAGAAGTGTTGTGTGAGATAGGATGTTAAGTAAGACATGGATTATTATCATTCTATTGCTATAAGTTGATCCTCCATCTTCGTTTCCCATCATTAACAATGGGATCGTTAAGATAAATCCAACTGGAGAGACGAAGAAGCAATATAAGTTTTTCATATTCTGTCTGATAAAGAAAAAGGCTGGGATAGATAAGAATACTGACGTAACGAATAAACTTGTTTCAATGTTGTTAATTTTAAAGTCTATAGTTTTGCTTATTAGAAGTATAATTTGAAGAACTACAGCACTTTTAAAAAGCCAATGACTTGATCTAGAAAAATTTAACTTACCCGAGTAAATATAATATAAAGATAAAATAAACGAGGAAAAGTATAGTGCTGGAATAATTGTCAACAAGTGCTAATTGACCCCACTTTCCTCGTTAATATAGTTCTTATATAGTTCATTATTAAGCTCATCGAGGTCACCATCTAAAATGTAGTCTAACTTATGCAAAGTTAGATTTATTCTGTGGTCACTCACTCTGCCTTGTGCAAAATTATAAGTTCTTATCTTTTCGCTTCTATCTCCACCACCTACAAGAAGTTTCCGTGTTTTTGAATTGTCCTGTTCTTTTTTGCTTTCTTGAGCTTCAAATAATTTAGCATTCAATACTCTCATAGCTCTTTGTCTGTTTTGATGCTGGGACTTTCCATCTTGGTTTTGAACAACAACCCCAGATGGTATATGTGTGATTCTTACAGCGGAGTCAGTTTTATTAACATGTTGACCACCAGCTCCCGATGCTCTATAGGTATCTATTCTTAAATCTTTTTCATTGATTTCAATTTCAACATCATCTGCTTCAGGGAGAACTACAACTGTTGCCGTAGAAGTATGAACTCTCCCACTAGTTTCTGTAGCAGGAACTCTCTGTACTCTATGGACACCACTTTCAAATTTCATAAAAGAGTAAATATCCTTACCACTTATTGAGGCTATAACTTCTTTAACTCCTCCAAGACCTATCTCGTTTTTATTTATAATTTCCATATTCCACTTCTTTCTTTCACAGTATCTCAGGTACATCCTAAGAAGGTCACTTGCAAACAGGGCTGCTTCGTCTCCTCCGGCTCCAGCTCTTATCTCTATGATTACATCTTTAGAATCTAAAGGATCTTTTGGCCGAACTTCAAATTTAATTCTATCTTCAACTTTAATCAGATCTGCTTTAAGAGTTTCAAGTTCTTCTTCAGCAAGCGACTTAAATTCTTTATCATTTAGTAGTTCCTGGTTTTCTTCTATAGATTTTTCTATTTCAAGAAGTTGATTATATAGTATTACAATCTCATTTAATTGACTCCTTTTCTTTGATAATTCAATTATCCGGTCAGCTGTGATTTCCGTAGAGTTTAGCTTTAAATCAATGTCGCTAACCGTTATTTTGGCATTTTCTAGTTCTTTTCTTATTTTTTGCTCAATCATTAAAGAAACACTGCTTGTAAAGCTCTCACTTTTGGATAAGATTATATCATGGATATCATAGATATCCTTGATAAAAAGGTTAAGGATACCGTAGAAGCAAAAGTAAGACTAGAGGAAGAGTTAGTTAATTTAAATAAGATTTTAGAGAAATTAAGTAATGATAATAAAAGGTTAAGAGTAGAAAATGATTTTTATGCTAAAGAAATAAAAGATGCTCTTAATGATTTGGAACAAATAATAAAAGATGTAGGGATTTAGTGAAAGAGGTACATTTAAGTTTTCAAGAAGATAAACTAAAAATTGAAACTGATTGTGCTGATGAAATAATTAATAAGATTGAAGAATATATCAATATTAATTATTTAAAACATAATTTGTCAGATTCCTTAATCCCAAGACAAACTGTTTCAAACATTCTTCTTGTTAATGCTGTATACGAGATTCTTTCCTTGGAAAAAGAGAAGGAAGAAAGTGGTGAAAGAATCAACAAAGTATTGTCAAGTTTCAGATAAGTCAAAGCTCAGAAGGTTATTAATTAATCAAAGGCTGGCTATGAGTTCAGAATTAGTTTCTTTTAAGTCTACGAACCTTGCTAAGTTTTTCTTAGAAACTATTTCCGAAGATGATTCCTTGTTTTCAATAGCGCTTTATTATCCTATAAAATCTGAAGTGGAGACAGAAGAGATTCATGAAGGGTTGCTTGGTTTAAATAAAACCCTCTTTTATCCAAAAATAATAGATAATAGAATTCAATTTGTAGAACCTAAAGATTGTAAAGATTTTTCTAAAGGAACGTTAAACGTTATGGAGCCGAGGGCCAATAATTTTATTGATTATAGCGAAATTGATTTATTTGTTGTTCCAAGTGTTGCAGTAGGTTCTTCAGGTGTGAGATTGGGCTATGGTGGTGGCTTTTATGATAAGGCTCTTTCTTTCATAGATAAGAAGAAAATTTGTTCTATTATTTACGACTTTCAGTTTGTTCATCATTTTGACGGTGAAAAGCACGATATTCAAGTTTCCAAAGTCTTTACAGACAAGGGCCCCTTGCATATCAATTAAAGGAGAAAATATGAGTATAAATATAATAGTATTAATAAGTTGCTTAGGATCTTTAGTGGCTGGATTTTTAATTTTTTGGTTGGCAAATAGGAACAATTTAATTAAGGATATAGCTAAGATGAAAGGTGAATCCGATAAAATAATTGGTACAGCTAAAAGTAAAGCTCTTAAGTTATTTAAAGATGGTGAAAAGAAAGCAAGGCAATATAAAGAAAATCAGATTAAGAAAGTTAAAGAAGAGGTGTCATTAATTAAAAAAGATGTAGATAGTAAAGAGAAAGAGGTTTTATCAAAAGAAGCCTCTCTTAAGGAAGTTCAGCTTGAGATAACAAAATCAGAAGCTAGGCTTGAAGTTAAAGAGAAGAATTGTGATGAATTAGAGAAGAAGTACTTATCAAAAGAGTCCGAGCTTGAGATAATACTTGAAGATGCTAAAACCAAAATAGAATCAATTTCAGGATTAACTAGAGAACAAGCAAGAGACGAGCTTGTATCTACAGTTGAAAATGAAGCAAAAATAATCTCTGCTAGGAAGATTAAAGAGATAGAAAACGATCTTCATTCTGATGCTGAGAGAAAAGCAAAGAATATAATTGCTATGGCAATACAGAAATATGCTGCTTCCTATACCTCAGAAAAGACTTCGACTGTAGTTGAATTACCAAGTGATGATATGAAGGGAAGAATTATAGGTCGTGAGGGAAGGAATATTAGAACTATAGAGCTAAGGACTGGGGTTGATATTATCATAGATGATACTCCTGGAATTGTTACAGTGTCCTCACATAATCCTCTAAGACGTGAGATTGCAGGGAGGGCGATTAAAAAGTTGCTTGATGATGGGAGAGTGCATCCTGGAAGGATTGAAGAAATAGTAGAGGAAATTGAAGCCAAATTAGGAGAAGAGCTACAAAAACTTGGTCAAGATGCAATATTAGAACTTGGGCTAAGTAATATGCATCCAGAACTGATAAGATTGGTAGGAAGAATGAAGTACAGAACTTCTTATTCCCAGAATATTCTAGACCATTCTTTAGAGGTCGCTCAACTTTGTGGAGTTTTAGCTGGAGAGCTTGGGTTGGATCCTAAAATGGCAAAGAGGGCTGGATTGTTACATGATATAGGTAAAGCTGTTGACCACGATATGGAAGGAAGTCATGATGATATTGGTGCAGATTTAGTTAAAAAGTATAATGAACCAAAAGAGGTAATCGAAGCTGTCGAGCTTTCACATTCCGACAACCCATCAAACTTATACTGCTTGCTTGTTCAAGCCTCAGATGCAATATCCGCTGCTAGACCTGGAGCCAGAAAGGAATCTTATGAATCCTACGTAAAGAGGGTTAAGGAGCTTGAGGACATAGCTTCTTCATTTAATGGAGTGGACAAGTGTTTTGCAATTCAGGCTGGAAGAGAAGTTAGGGTAATGGTTGAAAGTGATAAGATAAATGACGATGAAGCAACTATTTTATCACATGATATTGCAAAAAAGATAGAAGATGAAGTTTCCTATCCAGGAAACGTAAAGATTACAGTTGTTAGAGAAGTAAGAACTTCAGCAATTGCTAATTAGCTTCTTTTATAGCTATCCTTGCGGCTGCTAACCTTGCAATAGGAACTCTAAAAGGTGAGCAGCTGACATAGTCTAGTCCTATTTCATGGCAAAAATCTATAGAGCTGGGATCACCACCATGTTCGCCACATATCCCAACTTTAAGATTTTTACGAGCAGACTTACCCTTATTAAGACCTAGCTTCATTAATTCCCCAACACCTTCAATATCTATAGAAGTAAAAGGATCTTTACTTAATATTTCAACATTCTTGCCGTCTAATTCAACCTTTGTTTCTAAGTAATGATTTATAAATTTACCAGCATCATCTCTTGAGTATGCAAAGACTGTTTGGGTTAAATCATTTGTCCCAAAGGAAAAGAATTCTGCTTCTTTAGCAATTTGATCCGCGACAGTTGTTGCTCTTGGAACCTCAATCATAGTTCCGACCGTATAAGCTATTTTCTTCTTACCAAGTACCTCTTTTGCAACTTGGTTGATAATATCTTTTTGCATTTTAAATTCAGTAACCATTCCAACAAGAGGAATCATAATTTCTGGAACGACCTTTATCTTCTTTTTAGAAACCTCTATGGCAGCTTCGAATATTGCTCGAGCCTGCATAGATGTTATTTCAGGCATTGTGTTTCCAAGTCGACAGCCTCTGAGTCCTAACATTGGATTAAATTCATGTAACTCTTCAACTCTTTCTAGAATAGACCTCGTTTCCTCTAATTTTTTCTTATCGGTACCTAATAATTCTAACTCTTTAACTTCTAGCATTAAATCTTCTCTTTTAGGTAGAAACTCATGAAGTGGTGGATCCAGCAACCTTATAGTGCAAGGAAAACCTTTCATAGTTGTGAACAAGCTTACAAAGTCTTCTTTTTGCATTTTTTGAAGTTTATTTAAATTCTTAACTCTATCTTTAAGATTTGTTGAAAGTATCATTTCTTGCATTATCTTGATTCTATCTTCAGCAAAAAACATGTGTTCAGTTCTACATAAACCAATACCTTCTGCGCCGAATTTCATTGCAACCTTTGCATCACTTGGAACATCGGCATTAGTTCTAATCTTAAGTCTTCTAAAGGTGTCGGCCCATTTTAATATTGTTGAAAATATTAGATACCTCTCGGAAGAAACTTCTTTCATATTGCCCTGCATAACTTGGATAACTTCAGATGCTACAACTGGGATATCTCCTTTATAGACCTTTCCTTCGAAGCCGTCAATCGATATAAAATCACCCTCGTGTATAACTTCATCTGCGACAGAGAAGGTTCTAGACGCTAAATCAACTCTTACTTCTTCAGCTCCAACTACACAAACTTTACCCATTTGTCTTCCCACAACAGCAGCGTGACTGGTTCTTCCACCTCTTGCTGTTAAGAGACCGCTTGCAGCTGACATTCCATGGATATCGTCGGGGCTAGTTTCTTTGGTAACAAGGACTACCCTTTTTCCTTGCTTGCTTAGCTCAACAGCAGTTTGGGCATCAAGCGCTACTTGTCCTGAAGCAGCTCCAGGAGAAGCAGCTAAACCTTTAGTAAGTACGTTAAATTTTTTCTTGTCGTCGGGATCAAAGATTGGAAATAAGAATTGTTCTAAATGTTCAGGCTCAACCCTACTTATAGCATCTTTCTTTGTGATAAGACTTTCTTTTACCATATCACAAGCAATCTTTGCTGCAGCAATACCAGATCTTTTACCTGACCTAGTTTGGAGCAAATAAAGAACTTCATTTTCAATGGTAAATTCGAAATCTTGCATGTCTTTAAAATGCCTCTCTAGAATTTTTGCCGTATTAACTATTTGATGATGAACTTTCCCCATCTCTCTTTGCATTGCTTTTATAAGCTTAGGAGTTCTAATTCCTGCAACTACATCTTCCCCTTGTGCATTAAGCAAGTACTCGGCAAATAACTCTTTTTCTCCTGAAAGAGGATCTCGTGTAAAGCCAACACCAGTTCCACAATCCTTTCCCATGTTTCCAAAAACCATTGATTGAACAGTAACTCCAGTTCCTATATCACTTGGGATACCGTATTTCTTTCTGTAAAAGATTGCTCTTTGATTGTTCCATGATAAAAAAACTGCATCAATTGCTTTTACTAACTGATCTATCGGATCCTGGGGAAAAGATTTCTTGGTTTTAGATTTTACTAATTTTTTGTAATCTTGGACTAATGACTTTAGGGCAACTTCATTAAGCTCTATATCATGCTTTACTTTTTTCTTTCTTTTCAATTCTTCTAATTTTTCTTCAAACAAGTCCTTGCTGACATTGAGAACTACATCAGAGAACATTTGTATAAACCTTCTATATGCATCCCATGCAAATCTAGGGTTTTTAGTTTTCTTAGCTAGTCCTACAACTGTTTTGTCGTTTAATCCTAAGTTAAGGATAGTGTCCATCATTCCGGGCATAGAGAACATTGCTCCTGATCTAACTGATACTAACAAGGGATTTCTAACATTTCCAAAACCTTTTTTAGTCATTTTTTCTAAGTTAACTAAGTTGGTCCTAATTTCTTTTGTAATTTTAGCGGGTGTTTGTTTTTTATTCTGATAAAACATTGCGCATACATTTGTTGATATGGTGAAACCAGGAGGGACGTTAATTCCAATCTCTGTCATTTCTGCAAGACCAGCCCCTTTACCTCCAAGGACTTCTTTCATTTTGCCATTACCGTCAGCTTTTTTATTGCCAAAATAAAAAACATTCTTTTTATTCTTCATTCTAAGACCCTCTCCTAAATTTCAGACAAGTTTACAAATCTTGAAATTAGATTTTTTATATTAGTTAATAAATTTATTCTGTTTTGTTTAACTTTAATATTCTTATCCATGACCAAAACATTTTCAAAGAACCTATCTAGATCGGGCGCTATACTAGCAATTGCATCTAATGTTGAGGACGGAGCGTTTTTCATTGATTCTTCAGTAAAATAGACTTTAATTTCACTATATCGGTTGTAAAGATTTAATTCAAAAGAATCATTTAGAAGTTTAGGGTCAACATCAAGACTTACGTTATCTTTTACTATATTCTTTAATCTTTTATCTGCTTCAACTATAGAATGAAAGAAATCTTCTTTCATAAAGTTATTTATTAAACTAGCTTTATTCTTTAATGATTGAACATCTAAGACGTTTGAGTCTATATTTAAGATTGAGTTGATAATATTTGTTTGATATCCCATATCCGAAAGATAATTTTTTACTCTATCGACAAAAAAATCAATAGTTTTATTTCTAGTATCTTCTCCGACCTGTTTCTTGATATTTGCTTCAAAGCAATCAACAGATAAATTTAATATTTCGATTAAGTTTATTTGTTTCTTTAGACCCTCAGCAATTCTAATTATACCTATACTATTCCTTCTAAGTCCATAAGGGTCAGAGCTACCAGTAGGTATGAGTCCAAGACTGAAGCATGCGCTTATAGTATCTACTTTGTCTGCAATACTCACTACCATTGCTATTTGATTGTTAGGTATTTTATCGCCTCTCCCTTTGGGAAGATAATGTTCCTCAATAATTTCAGCCACATACGAATCTTCATCTTTAAAGTAATACTTGCCCATTGTCCCTTGGAGCTCAGGGAATTCACATACCATTTGTGATGATAAATCAGCTTTAATTAGACGACATGCTATCTTTAGTCTTTTTTTATTGATAATGTCTTTAAGATTTAGGAGCTCAACTAGTTTTAGGGATATTTGATAAATTCTTTCAGATTTGAGCTCATATGAGCCCGCACCAGCAATAAAAGTTGTTGATTTAAGTTTCTTTTGGATGTTTGTTAAACCAGAAGTACTATCTTCCGTATAGAAGAATTTAGCGTCATCTAGCCTTGCTCTTATCACTTTTTCATTTCCTGATATTACCGTTTTTTTATTTAGAAATGGTGACCCAGCTACAAAGATGAACTTAGAATCTAAATTATTTAGCTTTTTGTCCTTAAAAACAGGAAAGTATTTCTGATGATTCTTCATGACAGAAATATTTACTTCCTTGGGTATCAACAGGAATTCTTTATCAAAGTTACCACAGAGCACTTTTGGAAACTCTGTCAGATTAGATACATGATTTAGAAGTTCTTCATCAATTGGAACATGGACACCTATTTTTTTTTCAATTTCAAGAATTTGATTATGTATATTATCTCTTCTCTTTTTAAAACTAATTTCTACATAGCTTTTCTTCATGAATTCAAAATACTCGTTAAATGAAAGTATTTTCTTTCCCTTGATATCATAGAATCTATGCCCATAAACTTTGTTTTCATTTTTAATTCCGTAAAAATCTATTTTAAGAAATTTGGAGTCAAATAATAAAAAAAGATTCTTTATTGGCCTAATAAACTGAAAGTCATTTTTCCCCCATTTCATAAATTTTCTATTTTTAATTCCATCAATTGCCTGATGAGTTATGTTAGTTAAGAGTTTGGATGTCTTTTCTCCTAATATTTTCACATTAGCAGAAATAAATTCACTATTATTTTTCTTAATTATTTCAATATCTTTTATTTCTAACCTATTCTTTTCCAAGAAGGCTAGAGCTGGTTTGAGTGGGTTTCCGTTAGTGTCTAATGAAATTTTCTTTGGAGGACCAACTACATATCTTTCTATATCTTTTTGTTTCTTCTCTAGACCCTTTATGGTAATTATGAGCCTCCTAGGAGTTGAGAAAGAGGATAGTGCGGAATATGAAATAGAATGCTCATCAAGACTTCTTTTAAAGTTATCTTCAAGCTGTTTAGATAATTCATTAACTAGTCGAGCAGGCATCTCCTCAACAAATATTTCTAGTAAAAAGTTTGATAGCTTATTATTTTGTTTCATATATTTCCATATATAAACCAGCGCATCCTTTTGCTAGCTCCCTTATCTCGAGAATGTATCTTGCTCTTTCTGTAACACTAATACTACCTCTCGCATCTAGTAGATTAAAAAGATGAGAGCATTTTAGGCAGTAATCATAAGCCGGCAGAGGTAAGTTGTTTCTTATGAGATTCAAACACTCTTCTTTAGATTTAATAAAAAATTCTTTTAACATCTCTATGTCAGCGACTTCAAAATTATATTTTGAGAATTCATATTCTGTACGATGATGTATGTCAGAATATTTTATTTTATCAGACCATTTTAAATCATATACACTATTAACCTCTTGTAGATACATAGCTATCCTTTCTGTTCCATAAGTAATCTCTACTGTTACAGGTTTTAAATCAAAACCCCCTGCTTGTTGAAAATAAGTGAACTGTGTTATTTCCATGCCGTCCAACCATACTTCCCATCCTAACCCCCAAGCACCAAGGGTAGGGGATTCCCAGTCATCTTCAACGAACCTAATATCATGCTTCTTCGTGTCTATGCCAAGATGATTCAAACTTTCTAAGTATAAATCTTGGATATCATCAATGGATGGTTTTATTACAACTTGAAATTGATAATAGTGTTGTAATCTGTTTGGATTTTCTCCATATCTTCCATCAGTAGGCCTTCTGCAAGGCTCAACATAAGCAGCTGACCATGGCGTTTCACCTAAACAACGAAGAAAGGTTCCTGGGTGAAAAGTTCCTGCGCCTTTTTCAAGATCATAAGGCTGAAGTATTACGCAACCTTTATCGGCCCAAAATGTTTGTAAATTAAGGATTATATTTTGAAAATTCATAAAAACTAAATAGTAGCATCAAACTAAATCTAATTCTATTTGATTTGTATTTTTTATTTCGAGAATACATTCATTTGAGGATTTCTTTATTTTATCAATATTCTTCTTTGGTTTCTTAATATCAAATAGCCCCAAGTTTATATTCATTGGTTGAATCTTCTTATTTGACGTATCAGATATATAATTCGTTAGGCATCCCAGGGCACTTTTTGTAGGAAATACAATCGGTTTTTTATTCTTAAAAGCCCTAGAAGAGTTAATTCCTGCTACTAAACCCATAGCTGCTGACTCAGAATATCCTTCAACCCCGGTAATCTGACCCGCAAAGAACAACAGTGGATTCTTGTTGCTTTGTAACGTATTCGAGATAACACCGGGTGAATTGATATAAGTATTTCTGTGAATACTGCCAAATCTAAGAAATTCAGCATTTTTAAGGGCTGGAATCTTAGATAGAACCTCTTTTTGATCCTTAATCTTCATTTTAGTTTGGAAACCAACTATGTTCCACATACTTTCATGGGAGTTTTCTTTCCTAAGCTGTACCACTGAGTATGGTCTTTTTCCAGTCTTAGGATCGATAAGTCCAACCGGCTTCATGGGCCCAAATCTTAGCGTATCAACTCCTCTTTCAGCCATAACTTCAATTGGTAGACACCCTTCGAAATAATTAGGCTTCTCAAAATTATGAAATTCTATTCTTTCAGAATTCATTAAAGTTTTATAAAATAATTCATACTCTTCTTCGTCTAACGGACAATTTATATAGTCACCTTCCTTTTCTTCATATCTAGAGGCTCTAAAAAAATGATTATTACTAAGACTTTCGTAAGCAATGATTGGCGAAATCGAATCATAAAATGATAAGTTCTCTTGACCTATAAAGATTTCAATACTTCTTGATAAACCCTCACTTGTTAACGGCCCTGTTGCAACAATTAGAGGCGAGTTTAATTCTTTAGGCAATGAAAGAATCTCCTCATTTATAATTTCAATGAGTGGATTATTCCTAATTTCGTTTGTAATATAGTTTGAAAATTGTTCTCGGTCGACAGCTAGAGCACCTCCAGCAGGTAATTTTGATTTATGAGCAGCCTTGATAATAAGAGAATCTAACTCTTGCATCTCAAGTTTTAATATTCCCGATGCTTTTTCAGGAGAGGTAGATTTAAGAGAGTTGCTACAAACTAATTCTGCCAAATTATTAGACTTGTGTGCAGGAGTAAACTTTTTTGGTTTCATTTCGTAGAGTCTGACTTTGATATTATTTTTTGTGATTTGATGTGCAGCTTCACAACCCGCCAAACCAGCACCTATTATTACAATTCCGTCGAATTCATTTGTTTTCAGGTCGGTTCACCTATGAAGGAATTTTGAAAGGCCTCTGTCTTGGTAATATTTATTATTTCACCGATTGACTTTTTATCTATGTTTTTAATGTATACAGCTTTGTTTTGCGAAGTTCTTCCAAAGAACTCATTTGGATTATTCTTAGTTTCGCTTTCCACTAAAACTTTGTAGCTTTTGTTGATTTGCTTAAGGTTGTTTTCCAACGAAATCTCTCTTTGTCTTGACTGCAACTTATGGAGTCGATTGAGGGCAATATCTTCATTGACATGTGAATCCATTAACTCTCCGGATGTACCTGGCCTAATGGAGTATTTAAAAGAGTAGATTGTATCAAATTTTATATCTTCAATAAGTTGCATTGTTTCTTCAAAGTCTTTACTAGATTCATCCGAGAATCCTATGATTATATCAGTAGAAAGGCTTAAGTCTGGCATCGCATCCCTAAGTCTTTCTATGCTGTCTTTATACCATTCAATACTATAAGCTCGTTTCATTAGCTTTAAAATCCTATTTGACCCTGATTGTACTGGCAAGTGTAGCTGGCGACATACCTTAGTATTGTTCTTCATGGAGTTTATCATCTTAGAGGTTATATCTCTCGGAAAAGAGGTCGTAAATCTGATTCTTTCTAAGCCATCCAGCTCTTGAAGATAGTCCAAGAGGTTATAGAATCGTTCTCCTTCGTATTTCCAAGAGTTAACTGTTTGTCCTATGTATGTTAGTTCTTTTGCCCCCTGATTAATTAAGAGTCTAGATTCCTCTAATATTTCTTTCAACGGCCTGTTTATTTCACTTCCTCTAACTGTTGGAACAATACAATATGCACATTTCTTATTGCATCCCTGTTGAATAGAAACAAAACCGTTAACTTTTCCAGTCTCATGATAGGGACTAATTTGGAATACTTCTTCTACATCCATTGATGTGTTAATCTTTCTATGGCTAGCGGATTCTTTTATATCGAAAACTAAATCTCTTAATTTTGGGATTTCCCTAGGTCCTATAACAAAGTCCAAATGAGGGATTTGTTTTATAAGTTTTTTTCCATAAAGTTGAGCGACGCATCCCGCCATTCCTATAATAAGATTGGGATTTTTAATTTTTAATTTTTTATATTTACCAACAGCACTTACTGCTTTATGGTCGGCCTTTTCTCTAATTGCACATGTATTGACAATTATTATGTCGGCATCGCTTGGATCTTTAACCGGATTTGCAGATAAAGAATTAATAATTCTATCCGAGTCATACTCATTCATTTGACATCCATATGTTTCTACAAATATTGATAGTTTTTCCACAAACAAATTCTAACAATCTTTCTTTCTTTATCAATAGGTAATGACTTCGAATATTGACTAATAAATTTTAATTTAGTAAGCTTTTTAAGCGAAGGGGGAAGTATTATTTTAAATTGGACTGAAGATATTAATTCAAAGCAATGGAAAACTTTTATTGCCGCTTTCTTGGGCTGGACATTAGATGCAATGGATTTGTTGTTATATGTATTTGCATTTAGATTTATTGCTCAAACTTTTGATATATCAGGCCCCCAAGCAGCTCTACTATTTAGTATTACATTAGCCTCTTCCGCTTTAGGTGGGATGGTCTTTGGAATAATATCAGACTATGTTGGAAGGGTTAAGGCTCTAACTTACTCAATTCTAATATATTCCTTTTTTACAATGCTTTCGGCCTTTGCCCCGAATATTTTATTTTTTGTAATTTGTAGATTTTTATTAGGTCTTGGAATGGGAGGCGAATGGGCCTCTGGTGAAATTTTAGTAGCAGAAAGTTGGCCTAAGGAGCATAGAGGGAAAGTGGTAGGTATGGTGCAAAGTGGGTGGGGATTTGGATTTATTTTCGCTGCATTACTAGCTACATTTGTCCTACCAATAGATACTTTTAATTTAAACTGGATTCCTTTTGTTTCTACTGACTTTCCTATTGAAAGCTGGAGAGTCCTGTTTTTCTTAGGAGTTATTCCTGCTTTCTTAGTATTTTATGTTAGAAGAGTTTGCGAAGAACCTGAAGTTTGGAAAAAATCTGCCGAAGTGAGAAAGCAAACTAAGCAAGAATTCACCTTTTTTGAAATTTTTAAATCAGATGAAATAAGACCAATGGTTATAAAGGCTACTTTGCTTACCAGTTTTTGTATGCTCTCGTACTGGGGTCTTAGTTATTTTGTCCCTAATTATCTCGCCAGTCCAATTTCCGAAGGAGGGGCTGGTTTAGGTATTGTTAAAGGTTTTGGTTTTACGATACCGTTGAATATTGGCGCAATATTAGGTTGCATTTCCTTTGGATTAATTAGTGATAAAGTTGGACGTAAAACTACCTTTGGAATGTATCTGATTATTGTTGCACTTCTGGTCCCAGTGTTCGGAAACATAGTTACAATTCAGAAATTTTTAGGTTTCATCTCCTTAGAAGCTCTAATCTTAATTTTAGCACCATTGCTAGGTTTCTTTGCCACTGGTTTTTATTCAGGTTTTGGTGCAATATTTGCAGAAATCTTCCCTACACGAGCCAGAGGGACAGCTCAAGGTTTTAGCTATAATGTTGGAAGAGGAGCTTCAGCTATAGCGCCACCACTTTTTGCTTTCATAGCAGTAAGTTCGTTTACCTTCTTGTTTAATGGAGAGGTTATTGGAAATGGTAGGGCTTTAATGACAGCTTCAATCTTTGCACTTTGTGCTTTTTTTGTTCTTCTTACTCTTCCAGAAACTAAAGGTAAAGATTTAGACTAAACCCCTGAATTATGTTTTCGCCATGACTTGTTATAAATTTGCCGTTATGGTATAAGAATTGCCATATAATGATTATATTAAACGCACAGGGAGGTAATTATGCGTAATCTATTAATTATAGCATTTGCTTTTGTTTTATTTTTGAATAGCTCAAATACATTTGCTAAGGATGGATCGTCTGAAATTCCATTAGTCTTTTCAGGCTTTGTCCATACGGCCACAACCTATAATTTAGGTGACAATGAAGATGAAGAAAATAATTATCATACTTTTAGTAATGATGATTATACTATGACTCCTTCTGCACAGATTGGAGTATCAAATGACTTTTTTGTCATAGATATACTAATGGGTGGTATAGCTCAAGATTTAGCTACTGACTATGGCGATAATGGACACCATATGTTTCTTCATCAGGCATATGGAATTTTGCCAGTTGGAGACTGGGTAGCAATGGTTGGTCATTTTGATACCATGCTGGGTAATGAAGTTATTAATCCAGCCGATAATCCAAACATTACAAGAAGTTTTCTTTTTGGTTATACAATAAACTTTCAAAATACTGGCGTAAGAGCAATGATAGAGCCAGGTATAGAATTTATTGATGAATTTTATATCGGAGTTGGAAATGGTTGGGATACCATATATGATGAAGGTGAAAACCAAGAAAAGACTTTTGAAGCCGCTTTTGGTTCAACTTTTGGTGACACTTCATTATTTGTAGCAATGAATTATGGCCAGGAAACTGATGAACAAACTAGACAAACTTATACTGCAGTTTTAGGCGTACCTCTTACAACTTCTTTATCCTTAACTCTAAATGGAGTTATGGGAAGGGGTGAGGAAGAAGGAGCTTATACTTCTGCTAGAACAGGAGTTGCTGATGATGCAGAATGGTATGGATATGGTTCATATTTAACATATAGTCACGATAGTACGAAGTCAGTTACAGCCAGATATGAATATCTTAAAGATCCAGGTGGATCTAGGTTAGGTTTTTCTAGCACAGCCAAAGATCCTTGGGACGAGTCCAAAGATGAGGCAGAGTTGAGAAGTTTTACAATTACACCTCAACTTCTAATTGGCAACTATGGAACTTTAAGAGCTGAGTATAGGCTTGATATGGCAAACCATCGAGTGTTTCAAAAACAGTATGGAATACACAATGGTCAAGCACAAAAGAAGACTCAGGAAACAGTCTCTGTTCAATATATAGTAGCTTTCTAAATAATCTATCCTTAAAGGGAAGCATACAGCTTCCCTTTTTTATCTATAATTTACATCTTGATTAAGAGTTTTTTCTATATAAACTAAAACCTTATTACAAATTATGCCCCGATAGCTCAGTCGGTAGAGCAGAGGACTGAAAATCCTCGTGTCGGTGGTTCGATTCCGCCTCGGGGCATAATTTAGACCTATTTGTAATATTTATACAAAATTGTATTATTATAACCATGAGCATTGTTAATGTTTTTGGTTCCTATTTGAAGGAAACCCGAAAAAGTAAGAAAATTACTCAAGAGCAACTAGCAATATCCTTAAATGTTTCAACGGTCTATGTTCATCAGCTAGAAACAGCTAAGGTTGATGCTCCTGATAAATCTAAATGTTCTGTAATTGCTCAAACCTTAAATGTTGATTCAGACACTGTTTGGAATAAAGCAAAAGAGCAAAAATTACTTAGATTCTTAAATAAGGAAAACATAGTAAACAATTTAGATGAGCCCATAACTTACTCTGAAAAACTATTGTTAGATTTATTTAGAAATTTATCTGACGAGGTTAGAAAAGATTTTATCGGAATGATTTACATGTTGCTTAAATCAGATAAAAGAATTTCAGATCAGAGAGTCCTTTCATCTATAGAAAAACTTTCTAAAACTGCGTGATGTATTTCTTTAAAAGACTTATCGTAATTGTCTTAGTTCAATTACTCATTTTTTCTTTCATATTCACCCTTTTTGTTTTTAGTTTTAATCAAAGAAGGGAAGTTAGTAAGAATCAATCTAAAGCTTTAGCTTCCGTAATTGCAGAGCAGGCGTCAAATTACTTTGAAGAAAATGATAATAACTTTTCCTCAAAAGACTTCTTTAATTTTTTAGATAATCAAATTGGCGTTCAAAAACTCACAAATGCATTCAACGTCAATCCCCCCGAGCTTTTGGCTGTTTATTTTAGAACTGATATTATGAAAGGAATAGTAAATGCCGGGACTGATGACAATCTAAATAAGGATGACAACTCTCCTTTTAATAAAACAAATAAATTCTTTTTTAATAATAAATATGTAGCAATTAAACCATTCTTCATAGGAAGCTCTGACAAACCTTACGGTGTAGTGAGAATCGAAACAAGTAATATTCCAATCCTTACTGAGGTTTTATATAATAATGGAATTTTCTACATGCTACTGTTTCTTATATTAAACAATCAAGCTTTTCTTTTTTATCTGTGGACCAAAAAAAAGAAATCTTTAGATGTAGATACAGGGTATTTAAAAGAAAGCTCGCTTGGGTCAATTAAGATAATGCATAAGTTGCTCGGTGATGTAATTCAAGATCACAAGGTTCCCGGTACACAGAAGAATAATCCAGCTAATGTTTTGAACATCGATGACAAAAAATGAATTTTTTTAGAATATTATTTACAGTAGCTATTATTTTCTCATTTGTGTCATGTGAGAGACTACAGACTAAACCAGGTGTTGATTTTCTTGGTCCTGTTTTAGAAGTTGTAGGAGAAGAGGGTAAGCTAGGATATACAGGTAAGGTAATAAATAATTCAGATAAAAAGCTAACAAATGTCTTAGTAAGATATATTGCTAAAAATAAAGATGGTAAAATTATTGAGGCAATAACTATACCGTTGATAGGTACTAAAGGTTTAGTAATCTTAAAAGGCGAGATTGTTGATTTTAGTTTTATACTTCGAAGCGAAACAAAAAATGTTTTCAACAAGCAGCTAACTTTGGATTACATTGAATAAGTAAGTTAAAATATTTGAAGGAGTCGCGTATGAGCCAGTTAAAGATTAGGATATTAATAGCTAAAGCAGGATTAGATGGCCATGACAGAGGTGCAAAGATTATCACTAGAGCTTTGAGAGATGCCGGTTTTGAAGTTATATACACTGGACTTCACCAAACCCCCGAGGAGATAGTTGAAGCGGCATTACAAGAAGACGTTGATGCAATCGGAATCAGCCTACTTTCAGGAGCTCACAACTTTCTCTTTCCTGAAGTTATGAAAGCTTTAAAAGAAAAAGGCTTAGAAGAGTTAGTGGTCTTTGGAGGCGGAATCATACCAGACCAGGATATAGAGGGATTAAAGAAAGTTGGAGTAAAAGAAATTTTTGGGCCAGGCACTGCTACAACTGATATGATTGACTGGATTAATCAGAATATTCAGCCCAAATAACTATCTAATCATTTTTTAGAAATCTAGCTAAAAGCCCAACTAGCATTGCAGAAAGGACAATTCCACCAACTAGTTTGAGATAAAAGCCTAAATCAGCATGAGAAACATTAGAAATAGCAAGTCCAAAGAGAGTAAATATAATTAGACAAACAAAAGCTGAACCAATATAATCTATTCTTAACATAATAAAATCCTTAAAAAGCAATATAATATATCTTACAATGAAATTAAAGAAAGTAGTAACTATTTTTGGCGCAGGAAGTTGGGGAACAGCTATAGCAAAAAATATCTCTGAGAATGGTTACAAGGTAAGGATTTGGGCAAAAGAAAAGAGTGTAGTCAATTCAATAATTAAGACTAGAGAAAACAAAGAATTTTTGCCGGGTGTAAAGCTGCCCAGTTTGATTTATCCGACTTATTCACTTGATAAAGAGTTATTTGATTCAGACTTCTTAATTTTTTCTATTCCCACACAATTCATTAGAGAGTCTCTGTTAACAATGAAGGAAATGATTAGCAAGGATTCAATATTGATTAATACTTCAAAAGGAATAGAACAATCAAGTATGAAGCCAATATCTTCTGTATTTAAAGAGATTCTTCCTAGAGTTAGTAGAAGGTATGTAACAATTTCAGGCCCTAGTTTTGCCTATGATGTAGCTAAGAAATTGCCAACTTCTGTAACCTTAGCCTCAACCAATTCCTTGCTGTTACCTGCTGCAATGAAAATATTTGAAAACCAAAATTTTAAAACATATACAAGTAAAGATGTTGTAGGAGTTGAGCTTGGGGGCTCATTAAAAAATGTTATAGCAATTGGGGCTGGAATACTAGATGGTATGAAATCTAGTGAGAGTACCAAGGCTGCATTTATAACTAGAGGTCTTAAAGAAATAAGAACACTGTCAAAGGTTTTGGGTGCAAAAAATATAACTTTTATGGGATTGTCCGGCATTGGAGATTTAATGCTTACTGCATATGGGGAACAAAGCAGAAATAGATCATTGGGAATTTATATTGGGAAAGGCAAGAAAATTAAACTGATTTTGAGTTCTACAAAAACAGTGGCAGAAGGGTTTTATACATCAAAAGCAATATATGAGCTTACAAGAAAGTATAAAATTCATTCTCCTATTATCGAATCAATCTATAGAATTTTATATCGAAACTCAAATCCAAAGAACATAATAAAAAATCTTCTGAAAAATGATGGAATAGCCGATATTTAAGCTTCATTTTTCTTTCTGGGACTGTATAATTACTGTAATTAACTAGGAGTTACATAATTTCACAAGATAAAAATATT
>Ga0233427_10001139_pt1 | contig 29974 bp, 21 predicted proteins | sample SI_118_April2016_5_FD_179885 | JGI IMG/M metagenome (GOLD analysis project Ga0233427, IMG submission 179885) | Seawater microbial communities from Saanich Inlet, British Columbia, Canada - SI_118_April2016_100_MG | ecosystem: Environmental > Aquatic > Marine > Inlet | place: Canada: British...
AATTACAGAAAAAGCTCTCACTCTTTTCCCATTACAAACTCTACAAGTTTCTAGCTTAGCGATCACTGTACCCTCCTTACATTTAGAAAATCCCCCCTAGGTTTCATGAAGCGTATCATGTGCTAAATTATCGGAGGAGTGTTTTCGATTATAGTCATTATAAGCACTGAAGAATATTACCTTTATAATTAAATTGGAGTAGAACAGGTCATATTGTGAGTATCTTTTTTATCGAGTGCTGGAACCTCAACAACTCCTTCATAATTACACAAGGTTTACCATGTATAGAATTAGTCATAACATGCCAGGAACAAGCGATCCCTACCTCCGAAAGCAAACGAGTGTTTGGTATCGATTTTCTGTGCTTTTTTAGAAAAAGGTGAGTGAATGCATTTATTTTAAAAACCTCTCTTGATACCTGGGATCTATTTGCTGAACGTTTTGATAGGGTTTAATTTTAGCGAAGAAATTTTTCATGAATAAAAGTAAACAGGGGGTGTTGATCTTAACACCCTTCTTCAGTCCTAATATTGGTGGAGTTGAAACTCACCTTGATAACTTGGTGTCAATCCTTGATGAAAAAGGATACAAGGTTTTTGTGCAAACATATTCCCCTATCACAACAGCAAATATCCCATGGAAAAAAAGTGAACTCATTGGAAACAACATACAAATCAATCGCTATAAGTGGTTTGGAAAAAACTTGTTTCACAAACTGGAAAATTATCCCGTTTTTGATTTTTTGTATCTCACGCCATATCTTTTTGTTCGGTCTCTTTTTTTTATGGCTACCAACTCCAAAAAAATAGACATAATACACGCCCAAGGCCTTAACGCCGGGGTAATTGGAATCGTATTAAAAATAATTTTTCAAAAACGACTTCTAATAAGCTTGCATGCCGTCTACCCACAAATAGGCGAGAACAAACTAGCTAAACGTGCAACGCGACTAATTCTTAAAAATGCTGAAATTGCCTTAGGCATGTCCAAGGCTGTAATAAATCAATTTGATCGACTTAAAACTGGGAAAGGCAACTTGAAAAGGTACCGCTACTGGATTGATACTGAAAAGTTCAAACCCATGCTTAAAAAAGAAGCTAGAAATAAAATCGGAATTAATAATGGCTTTACTGTTCTGTTTGCTGGCAGGCTCATCCCAATTAAAGGGGTAAATCTCTTGGCCGCTATCGCAAGAGAATTGGAGCATATTCAATTCATATTCATAGGTAATGGCCCGCTAGAGAACACTCTGAAACATTTATCAAATCAATTATCTAATCTACACTTCTTAGGGCAAGTCCAAAATTCTAATATGCCAGCTTATCATAGCAGCGCTGATATATTTTGCATCCCATCCCTTTACGAAGAAGGATTAGGGCGGGTTGCTATGGAAGCGATCTCATGCGGAACACCTGTGATAGGCTCCAAACGAGGGGGAATTCCAGAAGCATTAGATAATACGATTTCCCTATTGGTAGAACCAACACATGAAAATATTAGACGCTCCATAGAATTGTTATACAAAGACGAAGATCGTTTAAAAAGAATGCGTTCTTTTTGTAGAAAATACGCTCTCGAACACTATTCCAAACGCAACGCCGACTTAATCACAAAATACTACTAGAAATCAGACGAAAATAGGTCAATAATTACTTTCTATCCGATTAGGTTACATTATTGACATCTTCACCAGTGCTTACTTCTATCAACTTGGAGCTTTCGCAGTCCCTAACAAAACGACTTACCATCTGCGACAAGCCTTTATTACGAATTCAAAAAATATTTACCACAAAAGTTCACATAAACTTCAGGGAAGTATTTAGGTGAGGGGATTAGCACGAAAATACCCCGGCGAACATGTAATGCAAACTTTAATTACTGCATTTAAATGAAAGTTTTGAGAAGTTATCTTACAATCTGCAATGTTTCTTTTTTTACGGTTTTTTTTCTATACGCTGGCCAAACTCAAGCAAACAATACTAAAGAAAGAACTCCATTCGAAAAGCTAGTACTTGGATCAAAGCTCGCCGAATTTAAACCTGGGTCAGGGGTCATTTTTGTTGAGCAGAACCCTTCTAAGTTGAAAATAATACGCTTCGCCTTATCTAAGTTTCGCTTGTCTGAAATAATTATTGCGGATAAAGAAACCAACAAACCAACCCACTACTTATTCTCCCAAAGAAAAATTAAAAAACCGCAGATCGAATTCCGAAAAATCAACCCTACTAAATATCGGCTTCGAATACACGGCGCTAACGGAGATTTTCCCATTATTTTCAGCGAAACGTTTAATTCAGGTTGGAAGGCATATCTCTTGCCATGGACAAGCCATCCCCTTTCTCCCCCTAGTAAGACACCTCTTGAACTTCTGTCTAAGTATAATGTTTCAGAGGAAAATATGCATATTCAGGCGAGTTCGGAAGAGTTAAAAGACTTTTTATCTCTAGGATGGGTAACTGAACTGAATAAAAATTCTAACGAGATAACTCTTGATAGGTTGGTTACTGATCTCAAAAATATTGGAAAACCTGAGAAAGCTAACAAAATTGAATTTATATCTAAAAACTACTTTGGATCTATTCAAAATAATAATCTTCCGGCTAACCAAATCCAAGAGACTTGGTTCCCGAGAAAAATCATTTTCAAATGCGTGGAAAATGAAAAAATAATCACTGACTGTTTGCTGAAATCTCCACTAGATAAAACGGCTAAATCAACAATAAGCAGCAAAGCACTCCAATGGCCTGACTCCCTCCACTGGGAAATTAATTCTTTTGCAAATAGCTGGTGGATAAAAACAAGCTTTATACGAAGTCTGCCAGCAGCCAAAAAAATGGATACAGGCTACTACCAACTAAACTCAAACGGAACCATCGACTTTGAAATGGTGCTTGAGTTTTGGCCCCAGCGATTATTTTATATGGGTGGCATTTTTAGCATTAGTTTATTTTTTTTATGCGTAGCTTTTCTTTTTCTCCGCAGTTCATTTCGACTCTTCAACCACAAACCTAAGCTTCCCCATCAAACTATCAAACCATAATACAATGAAAAACCTCCTAATCATTGCCAATTGGATGCAGGGAACTGCCTTAAGCGGGGGCGACAAAATCTTAATAGAACTAACTAGAAGATGGTTGAAAAAATTACATATTTCTTTTTTTATTTCCATGGAAGGAGACAAAATCTGTCGTCAGGAAGGACTAGAACTTGATAAAAAAAGAATATGGTCTTCTGATTTTTTTAGCGGATTTTATCTTATTGATGGAATATATAGAGTAATTTTGAGTGCTTTTCATGCCTTCCGCATAACAATCAACAAGGGAGACATTGTCCTTTCGTCCTCTGATTTTTTGCCAGACTCTATTCCCGCTTTTATTTTAAAATTAAGACGCCCGGATATTAAATGGGTAGCTAGTTTTTACCTATTCGCTCCTAAACCGTGGGATCGAAAATCACCTTATAAAGGAGCGCAGTGGTTGCTTGGTTTAACTTATTGGCTTAGCCAGTTACCCGCTTATTATCTAATTAAAAATTTTGCTGACCTTGTTTTCGTAACCAGTCAACCAGATGTCAATTCATTTATCACAAAAAAAAGATCTACCAATGAAGTCATTGTAGTTCGAGGGGGCGTGGATGTGCTACTCGCAAAAGAATATTTTAAATCAAAAGAATTTATATTCTCTAATAAAAGGCCTTACGATGCGTGCTTTGTTGGGAGATTTCATTATCAAAAAGGCATTTTAGAATTGATTCAAATCTGGGAAAAAGTTTGCAAGAAGCAACCTCATCGTCGTTTGGCAATTATTGGCGTAGGCCCACTGGAGCAAAAAACACGAAAGTTAATAGGTCAACTTAAAATCCAAAACAATGTCGACCTTTTAGGCTTTCTGAGTGGTGGAAGAAAGTTTGATATTTTTAAAAAAAGTAAAATCGTTCTCCATCCCGCCACTTATGATAGTGGAGGCATGGCAGCCGCAGAAGCAATGGCTTGGGGTTTGCCGGGAGTATCTTTTGATCTAGAAGCCTTAAAAACGTACTACCCAAAAGGAATTCTTAAAACTAGATGTTTTGATTTTAATGAATTTTCTGAAAATATTCTCTACTTGCTTACCAACCCTGATGCTTATCAAATTCTAAGCCAAGAAGCCTTACACCTCATTAATGAAGAGTGGGACTGGGATAAACAAGCACAAAAAATTTTCCACCAACTCACAGGAGACACTCCTATAAAAGATTAAAAAATCTTTACTAGGCACTCTCCTAATAAACTATTTAAATGAGGCAGTGATATAACTATGAAACTTATATTAAGTTTATTAGAAACCCTTGGCTGTTCAGAGAAAAACTAAACTATCAAGCATTAATCCCATCACTAACTCTTTGTCAGTTAATTATATTTACAACTTCTTATTTCAGAAAATTTTTATAACCCCGTCTCTATTTCGACAAATTAAGTTCTACCAACTTTATGTCGAATAAGAACCATAGTTTTTGGTATATTAGTTCCATCACCCTAGGCTTCTACGATCTAACAAAAAATGTTAGCCACAAATTATCCAAGCTCTTAAACGAAAAAAGGTTTATATGCGTGTTTTATTGATATGGCCCCCAACTACTGTTTACGGAGAAGACACTTCTATACCTCCTGTAGTTCAGCCGTTAGGCTTGGCTTACCTTGCTGCTTGGTTGGAAAAAAAAGGACATGAGGTGTCTATCATAGACGGTAGAGGCTCGCGACACGATAAATATCAGTCAAAAAATTCAATACGCTACGGATTATCCGACGAAAAAATATTAACCGCGATTGAAAACTACCACCCAGAAATTATTGGTATCAGCAATATGTGGACCGCTTATTCAGGTGACCCTCATCGCATCGCTAAAGTAATTAAAGCTCAATACCCTCATCTTAAAATTATTTTTGGTGGCTCACACCCTTCTGAGTTTCCAGAGTTAGTTTTGAAAGACCAGAACGTAGATTTAGTTGTCGCAGGGGAAGGTGAAATTACTTTTTCAGAATTACTGCACAACTTAGAAAGCAACCTACCAATCAATAAAATAAACGGAATCGCTTATCGTGATGGAGAAAAAATAATAAAGACTCCGCCTAGGGAACGTATGTCGCAGATTGATCAACTACCTTTTCCAGCACGCCATCTTCTGCCAATGGATCTCTACCTGAGAGAATCCAACCTAAGTGAGTTTACTATACGCAAACCCCAGATTGCCATGGCGTCGAGTAGAGGATGCCCTCAAAAATGTGTATTTTGCACCGTACGTGCCGTATGGGGTCGCGACTGGGAAGGGCGTAGCCCTTCTAATGTTGTTGATGAAATTGCTCACCTGTCAGAAACTTATGGCGCTAGGGAAATTGCATTTTTAGATGATGACCTTGGACGTGACATCCCGAGGCTAGGCGCTATTTGTGATGAAATCATTCGCAGAAAAATTGACATTAAGTGGACCACCCCAAATGGTGTTGCTCACTGGCTTCTCAATGAGAAACTTCTTGATAAAATGAAAGAGTCAGGTTGCTACCGACTTACTTTTGGAATCGAATCTGGTTGCGAAGAAACTAGGCAGTTTATTAAAAAAAAGGTTCCTCTTAAACAAGCAACTAGAATGATAAAACACGCAAATAAAATTGGATTATGGACAATCTGCACCTTTATACTCGGTTTTCCTTATGAAACAAAAGAACACATGAGGGAATCCATTCGCTATTCAATTGAGAGTGGTACAGATATGGGAGTATTTTACGCATTGATGCCGCACCCTGCCTCGGATGTCTATTCGATCTTTAAGACTGAAGGACTGCTAAACCTTGACCCGATTATGGATCCGACGACTATTAAAGAAGTGGATGACTTTGCTAAAATTGGGGAAACCCTCTCTCAGCGGGGTGCAAAAACAAAGTATTGTAGTTCTGAAGAAATTGAAGAAATGTTAAGCGAAGCCTACCACGATTTTTTCAAAGCCCGTGTAAGAAGCTATATCTTAAATCCTTTGCAAATTGCTAGGAAGATAAGATCTTTTGAAGACCTACGTTACACTATCCAACTTGGCAAAGCGTTAAGTTCGCCCATTAAAAAATTTATGAGTAAAAAACGAACTGTCATCAATATGCTGTGGGACAAATATAACGAGAACGATGGTTTTGCCAAACTAAAAGTTCATAAAACCCAAGGAGCACTCAAGGCCGAACAATTAACTGAAACGAATGGACCGTAAAATGTATTACTCAGACTGGTTTTAATGCGAATTTTCAACTATCATTTTACTTATCTTTTTGGTTTTGCACTAGCTCTAACTTTTAGTCTATCACATTACTATGTCGGTGGATCTATTGTCCTTGGGGGCGAAGGAAATTACCTTCTTGATTACTCAGAAAATATAAAGATAGCTTCCCACCAATGGGTTTCTAGGTTTGGCCTTGGGAGTGTCAGCTTATCGCCTGGAGCAAACACAACCAACCTGCTATTTTTAGTAATAATAGAAAATCTTTTCCATAGCGATGTTCTTACAAATTTTTCCTTAATATTTTCGATATATTTTCTTCCCTTTCTGGGCATGTATCTCATATCGAATGAGTTAAAAATAAAGCCTCACCTTTGTTGTCTTGTCTCACTTTTCTATGTTGTAAATCCATTTTCAATCCATTTTTTAAGTAGCCTCAATCAGTGGAATGTCTTTTCTATTTCATTAATTCCTATTCTTTTTTGGGTTGTCTTACGGTACTACCATGACAACCTAAAGCTCTTCCTATATTACGGGTCTGTTTCTGCCCTCTTCTCTTTTGCTTACACCAATCACCCTTTAAATGCGATTATCAACATATCATCCATTCTTGCCGTATATATTATTTCCTACTATTACAACGAGAAATTTTTACTACTTGAAGTCGCCAAAAAGTACTTGCTAGTGTTTTCCGCTTTCCTTCTTTTCAACTGTTGGTGGCTTCTCAATTTATTTTTAGGCGTTGGTAACGCATTGGGTATATACAGGGTTGATTTGGCACATGACTGGTTAATTTCAACAGTTGGAGAAGTGGGAAATCCATTGGCAAAAAGCCTTTCATTAACCCATCTCGTAGGACCTGAAGAACAATCCTTCTTGGGAAGTTACTTCCACTCTTTTTTTTCTTATTTAATCTGCTTGGTTCCAATATTTTTGGTCGTCTCTGGGGTTTTCTTTGCAAAAAGAAACTTACGCAAACTATTAATTCATATTCTAATTCTAATGTTAATAGCTATATTTCTTTTGAAAGGGGCAGCTCCTCCTCTTGGAACCATCTACTTATTTTTGTTCAAGAATGTACCCTTTTTTAACATATTCAAATCATCTGTCGAAAAATTTGGACTTCTGTATATATTTCTTCTATCCATCTTTCTCTTATTCACCATATTGGCAACAAAAAACCATAACCATCACAAAACTGGTACCGTTATTTTTTCAGGATACCTTTTATTTTGCACGATTCCCTTGTTGATAGGTGAAGCCATACCTGAAATATCTTTAGATAAGCGTTTCACTCAGAGCAGAAAATTCAAGGAAAAATCTTCACATAAAATCTTTAGAAAACAAATAAACAATGAAAAACTAGAATACAAAATCCTTAGTTTACCCGGCACAGGAAACTACCAAGTCTTGTTTGACTCCATAGAAGGGAAACAATATTCAGGGATTGATCCTTTACTACCCAACATCAATAAATCGACAATAACACCCCATAATGTCATGGAATTCAAGGTTTTCTATAACAAGTTCATACTCAACACAGAAAATCACAAGCTATTTGGGTTTTTCAATATTGGGAAACTTGTTGTCAATGGCAACTTATACCCTTGGTTTGGACAAATTGGACCTGGGGCAGAAAAACTTCGTAACCGGTATAAAAATCTTCCCCGTAAGAACTTTGGGAATGTTTCTACTCACACTATTTTACAAAACTTTATCCCTGTAGTGCACACAACCGAAAACTTGATAATTTCAAAGTAGGAAATAATCTTGAAAAACAAACGATTAGATTTTCTTTCTCTTAAGTGGAGTTCATATGACAAAATTGCTTTTTCCAGAGACGCGCTTTCATACAGCAAAAATTGCATATTAATGTTCCGCGATTTTGATTATTTTCGCTTATATCACAAACCTGACCATATAAAACGATTTCCTCTTACCATAAAACTTCGCCTTTCAGTCAAGAACCACTTTCTTCAGCAAGCGTTCAGTTTATATAGTATTTTATTAACACAAATTTTGTTACCCGCGTATTTATGCGCTCGATATCGGCCCAAAATTTGCGTAACGGACAGCCCATTGATCGCTGCTGTTTATGGAATCGCAAAGAAATTAGACCTTTGTCAACAAACAATTTATCAAGCAGGAGATTGGTTCTTGGTAAACGCAAGAAAGGAACCAATTAAATACACTGCTACGTTTTTTTTGTTCTACTATCCGGATTATCTAGCTGTTTCGTTAAACGATTTAGTTATCAATGTTTCCCCTGAAGTTAAAAAACTAAGAACACAGCATTGGAGAAAGGATGTGATCAAGCGTGGAATAATCACATTCCCCGTCCCCATGCAAATTAATGGTAGTACTAACGACAGCCATCGAAAACATATTTGCTTTTTGGGCGAAATCCGAGAAGCATCAGGTTTAAATATGTTGTTGTCGACTTTACCCAAACTAAACGAAAAATATGGTATCCGATTTAAGATATTCGGACCCAACAACTCTAAGCGAGATAACTTTCAAATGAACGCCAGAGAACAGAACCTCGATCATTTAATAGATTTTCACGGTTGGATCAATATGGAAACCGAGCAAGAGCTCATTAGAGATTGTTTTTGTGGGGTCAATTTGCTTAACAGTAGTGAAAATAATCACTCAATATTTGTCACTCCTGGGAAAGTTATGCACTACATGCAAAATTTAATTCCCCCTCTCATTAATGAAAATTCTGCTCTGCCTCTCTTTATTAACCTTTTAAAAAAGAACAACTGGGGTATCGCGACCGAATTGAATCCAGAAAAAATAAAATCATCAATAGAGCACCTTTTCAAAACCAGCAATTTTTTCGTAAAAATCTCAAGAAATACGCTGCGGATTACCCATACATATCGATCGTTGAAACTATTGGAAAAATTGAGCGTTTAAAAACCAAAAATGACTAGGTTTTTCAGTTTTTGTTATAAGTTTAAAATTATAGGCTTTTCAAATACCTCCTATAGTGAACAGATTAACGGGAAAGGTTAAATTGACGAAAACTGAAGAAAGAAAATTCAATAAAGTTTTAGACAATGATGATTATTCACAAATTACGGGAGTCAACCTTGATCATGTAGAATATACGTTAGCCACTTTCCCCTCTCCTAAGTTTTGTTATAGAAACCTTGATGAAAGCGAGAAAGACGAAATAATTCTTGCTGTACAAAAAAAACTTACGCAAACAGGTTTGCCCTTATCAGGTATCAATGATCCTCTTCGTTGGGAAAAAGGGTGGGGAGAAATATTAGAAAAAGTAAAAAACGATAAGATAAGTTTAGAAATTTTGCGTCCCCAGTATTTTCAGCATAATACTCTAAGGTTCAGAGGAAACTATATTAAGGTTTCTGAAGGAAGCATGGAACACGTTTTCTTCAGCACCATTAGCCGAATTTTGTTCCAGAGATATCTTAAGGGTTGCCAAAAAATAATTGAATTTGGATGTGGCACGGGTACTAATTTAGTAATTCTTCATGAACTATTCCCAAAAGCTAAACTGATTGGATGCGACTGGGCTTCACCCTCTCAAGAAATTTTGAAAATTATTGCAACAGAGCTTAAAGCAAAAATAGGTGGTACCCGATTCAATATGCTCACACTAGAGGGAAGGGAAAACCTAACTATAGATTCGGGAACAGCTATTATCACTATGCATGCCATGGAACAACTGGGAATGTCTTTCAATTCACTCCTCGAATACTTTTTAGAAAATAAACCTCAAATTGTTTTTCATATCGAGCCTATTTTTGAACTTTATAAACCTAACCAGTTGTTCGATAAGTTAGCTATTAAATATCATGAAAAAAGAAATTATCTCAAGGGATACCTCCCAACTCTTAAAAAATTAGAAGGTAAAGGGAAAATAGAAATCCTGGAGGTTCGTCGCTTCTTTTTTGGAGGGTTATTTCATGAACCATATTCCCTAGTAGCATGGAAAGTAAAATGAACTTTAGACGAACCGAAAAACCGTAAAAAAGATATGGTGAGTTTGAAACAAAAAAGAATTAGTTTAATTTAGATTAAATTCAACATTTGTATACTAAAGTTAAAAGAAATCGACAATGAATTTTTCAAAAATCCTTATCACAGGAATAGCCGGTTCTGGTGGTAGCTACCTCGCAGAATACATATACAATAACCATCCAAAAGTGGTGATTCATGGACTAGCGCACTCCCGAAGTAACAGAAAAAATCTTAAAAACATACACACAAAGGTCAATATCCACGAAGCCGATCTTATGGACTTCGGTTCTGTTTACTCAGTTTTAGAAAAGGTTCGTCCTGATGTCATTTTTCATTTAGCAGCTTTTGCAAATGTCCGCTCTTCTTTCGTCACCCCAAATTTATTTCTAAGCAACAACATCCTTAGCACTAGTAACCTTTTTGAAGCTATTCGCTTGACCCATCAAGATCCCATCATTCAACTTTGCAGCACCTCTGAAGTTTATGGCCAGGTGGACAAAAAGGATGTCCCTATAAAGGAAAATGCTCCTATGAAACCAGCTAGCCCTTACGCAGTATCCAAAGCAACGCAAGACCTGCTCGGATGGACTTATTTCACCAGTTACAAAATGAAAATCATTCGCACGCGTATGTTTACATACCTGAACCCACGTCGAACAGATCTTTTTGCAAGCTCCTTTGCCAAACAGGTAGCATGGATTGAGAGGGGCCTTCAAAACGAACTAACCCACGGGAACCTTGAGTCAGTAAGAACCATAGTTGACATGCGTGATGCCATGCGAGCCTATTGGCTTACCGTTCTTTATTGTAACCCTGGAGAAGCTTACAATATCGGGGGGACAACAACTATGAAGGTTGGTGAGTTTCTGGAACGCCTTATTGCCTTGAGCAAAACTTCTATTTCCACCCGATGCGACCCCACTTTATTAAGACCTTCCGATGTAACTTTGCAAATCCCTTGCGTCGATAAATTCATAAATGAGACAGGGTGGGCACCTGAATACTCTTTCGAAGAGAGCATTAGTCACTTGCTTGATTTTTGGAGAAAAAAAGCAGATAACGAAGTAAAACAACTTTCTTAATATAATTTTTCAAACGAACTATAGTCCGTATTTAAACGATATTCCCTACAATAGGTTTTGATGCTGATTTAATTTCATAAAATTATGTATTAAAGGAAATGAGGGCTGTCATTCTATGGTTTTATTAGTCCATAACTAAAGAACTCCTCTGACTTAGCCGTTTGATAATTAAATTAGAAATAACGCGATTCAATAAAGAAGTGTGCTCATTCCTATTAGTTTTAAGTGCGCACATTTTTAATTTAAGAGGATATATCGAGTGATTATCAGCAAAACCCCGCTAAGAGTCTCTCTATTTGGTGGTGGTACAGACTACCCTGCTTGGTATCGAGAAAATGGAGGGGCCGTCTTAGCCTCTACAATTGATAAATACTGTTATATAACTTGTAGGTATTTACCTCCATTTTTCCCTCACAAATATCGTATCGTGTATTCACGCGTAGAAACAGTGAAAGATGCCCGTGAAATAAAGCATCCGGCTATAAGAGCTATTATTGAAAGTTTTAAAGAAGATCGTGGTCTTGAAGTTCATTACGATGCCGACTTGCCCGCTAAAACCGGGATGGGTTCCAGTTCATCGTTTACCGTAGGTTTTGTTAACGCTCTCAAATCGTTGAGAGGTGAATCTATCGAAAAAAGTGAACTTGCCAAGTTAGCCATACATCTTGAACATGAAATCATGAAAGAAAACGTGGGAGTTCAAGACCAGATCCTTGCCGCACACGGGAACTTCAATAAAATTGAATTTAATACGGATAATTCGTTTAACGTAATACCAATTCTCTTAAACCCAGAAAAATTGCGGGAACTACAAAGTCATTTTATGCTCTACTTCACTGGGGCCACAAGAGTCGCATCTGATGTTGCTGCAGACCAAATAAAAAATATTAGAAACGTCAGCAGTCATTATAAAAAAATCCGAGAACTGGTAGACGAGGCCTTAACTATCATAGAAGGGCCTACAGCATCTATTTTTGAACTAGGGAAATTGCTTCACGATTCTTGGCTTTTAAAACGAGAACTTTCTAATAGCGTCACCAATCCAAAAATCGATAACATATACCAGTCTGGGTTAGATGCTGGAGCAATTGGTGGAAAGATTCTCGGTGCGGGCGGTGGCGGATTTATCTTGTTTTTCGCCACCCCGGAAACTCAGCAAAAAATCCGAGAACGTCTAAAACATCTAATAGAGGTTCCATTTAGATTTGAATCAGAGGGGAGCAAAATTGTCCTTGATAAACCCAATGGGTTTATTTAAAACTATTAGCATGTTTGGAGGAACAAATGCTACTTAATGGAAATAAGGAACGACTTTCTCTAATCCTTTCGCATTTAGACCTTTCACAAGATCTGCCTCTCTTAAAATCTGTACCAATACCATCGCAAAAGTTCGATTCACTTAAAAATTCCGTAAATTATTTCCTCTACGCAAATTTAATAAATTTTTTTCCAGGTCAGCGATTTGAAATTTCCAATAACGTGCTTGAACAATACCCGGATCAAATCCAAACCCTTCCTTGCATAACAGGTAATGGTACGGTATTGGCCAAAACAGAAACCATTTTGGAATATAACATCGTGCACGCGTGTGTCTCACGTGTTTTTGCTGAACTAGGAATAGATGAATTCGTGGATCAATTTTACAAGATTATTCATATGCGTCTAGTGAATGGAACACCTAGTCCTAAGACTGCTAAACGTCCGTTTGCCACCACAAAAATACACAGCGATATATGGACAGGAGAACCTGTCGATATGATTCAGCTCTTTTTCCCTCTCCTTGGAGATACCGAGAATACAGGAGTTCGGTTTTTTGAACCCAAGGAATTTCCGGAAAACTTAGTACGCACTTTAAACAACTATGATGAAGGTGCAAATATAGCACTTAATTCAACGGAATATACTTGCGCCCAATTCAAAAAAGGAGAAATACTTTTAATGGATCCTTTCCTTTTGCATAAAACGGTTAAGGAACGAGGTGGCTTGCGTTTATCCATAGATGCCCGTTTTATTTCCAAGAAAAAACTACCAATAAAGCGCATTGGACCTGAAGCTCACCTCACTAAAAACTATATTTCTTTAGAAAAGTGGTATGACATTGGTCACGGTCATTTAATAGACACCGCGGCCCCCCTTGCTCCATATTCTGGTGATCACTCAGGCTCGCCCACAGTAAATTCTGAATTTGACCTAGTTAATATCCGAAAACCTAATGACTTATCCTTTGATATCAATAAGAACTGATCTGAAGAGCATTAATCCTTTCAGTGGATTCCCGCAACAGCAATAATTTAAATGTACTTAAAAACAATTAACCTTAAGGTAAAAATGGAACGAATTATTTGCCGCAATATTAATGATATCTGTTTTCTTGGCGATAAGAGTAGAAAACGCCAAGTTGCGGAATCTGCTAAGAAAAATATGCTATGATGACTCTTATTGGAAACATTAACGCCCAAGGATACCCTCGTTTTTCCCAATATTATTGTATTTATACAATAACAGAAGAAACCAATTTCAGGAGAGGCTAAGCATGTGGAGAAGTAATAATGGCCTTATTCCAAAGAATCTGGATCTACTTTTAGTCCAACCTAGCCTAGACTTCACTAAAGATCTTAATGCTTTGATGGCTCGGAAAGTCGAAGAGGATATTATAATTTCCAACTGCCCCCCCCCTGGAATTGGTTATTTACTATCAATAACGAGACAAAACAATATTAAAGCAAAGTTCATTGACATGGTAACCAGTAAGGTCCATGCTGAGGAGCTTTATCACTATATCAATATTTCAAAACCTACCATAGTTGGATTTGGTGCACTCACCATACAAATCAAACATGCAGGGACTCTTGCTCAAGAAATCAAGAAGCGCTTTCCAGATACTTTAGTGTGCGCTGGAGGGATGCATCCAACTGCAATGCCTAAGGAAACACTTGAAGAATTCCCTGCTTTGGATTTTGTTGTTAGCGGTGAAGGAGAACTGGTTCTTTTAAAAATTTTTGAACACCTAGATAAAAAACTCCCGCTCTCTACTATTCCTGGTGTTGCCACCCGAGACAAACCCGAGCCTGGCGGCCAACAAATTAACGATCTTGATAACCTTCCCTTTCCTGCATGGGACGAAATGGATCTCAATTTATTTCATGGAATTTTCCCCCATAGAACTAAATTAGAGTTGCCCATGTGGACTAGTAGAGGATGCCCGTTTCCTTGTACGTTCTGCGCACGTCCACTCGGAAGAGACAGAGTAAACAGATCCGTTGAGTCGGTGATAAGTGAAATCGAACGAAACATAGAAGAATTCGGGTGCGAGTCTATCGCCTTTATAGACGAAACTTTTATTGTTAATAAGAAATGGAGTTCAGAGCTTTTTAGGACGATGATCAAGAGAGGCCTAAACAAGAAAATTAATTGGTCATGCGAAACCCATGTCAACATTACTTCACCCGAGCTTTTCGAACTAATGAAAGAGTCAGGCTGTTATTACGTTTTCTTTGGATTAGAAAATGCTGACGACTCAATATTAAGAGATAGCGGTAAAATGTCTAAAACCGCAACCGTTAAAAATGCTGTGAAGTGGGCTAAAGATGCGGGGGTCGTAGTAGCCGGAAGCTTTATAATTGGGCTACCCGGAGAAACTGACGAGACAGTTATGCATTCAATAAAGTTAGCTCAAGAGCTTGGGTTGTATTCAGTGACCTTCCCTATAGCAGTCCCCTTTCCCGGCACCTACCTTAGACAACAAGCTCTAAATGGCGAGCATGGTTTGCGGTTATTAACAGATGACTGGAATGACTATGACAAACAACACCCTGGAGTAATGGAAAGCGACACTATGTCTATTGGAAGAAGATTGGAACTTCAAAAAATTGCCTACGAATTAAACCCCAAAAACAAAATAGAAGATTACATTAGAAAGCTATCAAGAAGGCAACGAGCTGAGGCTGTAGTTTGCCTTTAACTCTATTCTTTAATATCTCTTAAAGTCTAAATTAAATTTTCTAAAATTACGGAGTAAGTTGTGGCAAAAGGTATTGATCTTTTAATCGTTAGTCCTGGAAATAATAGGATTATCTATCAGGATCTAGCTAAGGAATATTCCGCAATAGAACCACCTATATGGGCTGGTCTTTTGGCTAAATTTGCCTGCAATCAAGATTTTAATACCCTCTTGATAGACCAAGAAGCTCAAGGGTTGAGTTCTGACCAAATCGCTCAACAGGGCCTAGACCTAAACCCGAAGTTTGTAGTCGTGGTTGTTTATGGCCAACAACCCTCAGCATCAACTCAGAATATGACCATGGCCGAGGAGATTTGCTCTAAGTTTCACTCTCAAGCTCCACACATAAAAACTCTGATGATCGGTGGTCACGTTTCCGCTTTGCCGGAAAAAACTCTTAATGAGTCTAGTGTCGATTTTGTATGCCAAGGAGAAGGCCCGAATACACTCCAGGCGCTATTGGAGCTGAATGACCTCGAAAACTCTAATCAATTGAACAAGGTCCCTGGATTATGGTATCGAAAAAATGGGAAACCAGTTTTCACTCAACCCTCTGCCATAATTCCTGAAAATGAACTTACCATGACGCTCAACGGCGTTGCCTGGGACATGTTACCCATGGATGCATATCGAGCTCACAATTGGCACTGTTTTGATCATATTAACGAACGAACCCCCTATGCCACCATATATACCAGCCTAGGATGCCCGTTTAAATGTACGTTCTGTTGTATCAATGCCCCGTTTGGCAAACCCAGCATCAGATATTGGGACCCAGATTTTGTTATCACTGAACTAGATATTCTAGCTAATAAATACGGGGTAAAAAACATCAAAATCGCAGACGAGATGTTTGTGTTACAAGAAGATCATGTTATTCGATTATGCGATCTTATTATCGAAAGAGGTTATGATTTTAATTTCTGGGCATATGCTCGGGTAGATACAGTCAAGGATAAGTTTCTAGAAAAATTAAAAAAAGCTGGTTTCAATTGGCTTTGCTTGGGCATTGAATCAAAAAGCAAGCATGTTCGAGACGGCGCTCATAAAGGTCACTATAATGAGCAAGATATAATGGAAGTAGTACGAAAAATCCAATCCTCCGGTATTTATATTATTGCTAACTATATGTTTGGACTCCCTGATGACAACCATCAATCAATGATGGAAACATTGGCTCTTTCAAAAGAATTAAATTGCGAGTGGGCTAATTTTTACTCTGGCATGGCTTACCCCGGCTCAAAGTTATACGATATGGCTTTACAAAAAGGGTGGGGGCTTCCTGAAAAATGGCACGATTTTTCCCAGCATTCCTATGAACAACTTCCTTTACCAACCAACCATCTTACGGCGGGAGAAGTTTTGAGTTTTAGAGACAACGCATGGCAGGAATATAACACCAACCCAAGATATTTGGACATGATCAAGGCTAAGTTTGGCCAGCAAGTTTTAGATCATATTAATAAATTGACGTCACATAAACTTAAACGAAAATTTGCAGCTTAAAATAAACTAAGGAAACAATGGACATTCTTCAAGAGAGTAAATACGCCGTTTATGAGAACAAGGCATTATGGCTTCGAAATAAAGTATTGGAAATGGCCGTAAGCGTTAATAGTGGTCATGTGTCAACAGCCTTTTCCCAAGCTGAGCTGTTAATCGCCTTGTATCACGGGAAAATTTTAAATTATGACTCTAAAAATATAAAATGGGATCAACGAGATCGATTTATATTGAGTAAAGGTCAAGGTGGGATAGGAATTTATCCTGTGCTTGCAGATAATGGCTTCTTCCCTCTTAAAAACTTAGAAAACTTTACTGGCCCAGGGTCTGTGCTAGGGGTACATGCTGAGTGGCATGTACCTGGAATAGAAGTCTTGACAGGCTCTCTTGGTCATGGTCTCCCCATGGCTACGGGAATGGCCCAGGCGGCTAAAAATGATAACAAAAAACACCTTATTTTTTGCCTGCTCGGAGATGCAGAATTGTATGAGGGATCTAATTGGGAAGCCGCGACCTTTGCTGGCCATATGGAATATGACAATCTTATTTGTATTATAGATCGAAACGGTCAAGGCGTTCTCGGACATACAGATTTGATTGAGTCCCCTTCGGATGGTCCAAGGTTAAATCCCCTGGATGATAAATTCAGGTCATTTGGTTTTGATGTAAGGACAATCAATGGAAACCGCTTCGAAGAAATATTTGGTTCCCTGAGTGATGTAAGGCAGAGGAAAGGTAAAAAACCACTTTTGATCATTGCAAATACTAAAAAGGGGAAGGGCTCCAAACTTCTTGAGGACCAAAGGTTATGGCACTACCGGGTTCCACAGGGGAAAGAACTAGAGCAAGTAAAAAAAGATCTCAATTCATAAACAATCTATTTTCTAAAACTATTAGGATTATAACGCGAGGTATAAAATGTCGGACCCGAAATTTGTCATTGGGATGAGAGACGCTTTTTTTAATGCGCTATATGAAATAGCAAAACAAGATAAAAATGTAATCATTATAACAGCGGATAACGGAGCCCCAACTCTTGATCAGTTTTCTCAGAACCTGCCAAATCAGTTCTTTACTGTTGGGATTGCGGAACAACAAATGATTGGGATGGCTTGCGGAATGGCCGTTGAAGGCAAGAAGGTTTACACCTATGCTATCGCTCCTTTTGTAACAACTCGGGTGCACGAATTCAATAAACTTTGCTTGGGCGCAATGAATCTTCCAATTGTTAATCTAGGAGTAGGCGCGGGATACGCCTATGACATTATGGGACCAACCCACCATACGGTAGAAGACATAACCATAATGAGATCCATACCAAATATGAAAGTTCATTCTCCTGCTGACAGCTCTACAGCAGCTAGTTTAGCTCAAATATCTTATAACGACCCATCTCCACAATATATTCGCTTTGACCGAACTGGCATTCCAGATCTTTATAGCGATAAAAATGTCGACTTTAAAAGCGGCCTGATAAAAGTAAAGGATGGTGAAGATCTTTGTATTATAGCAACCGGAATTATGGTTCATCAAGCTCTTGCAGTTGCGTCTGAATTGCATAAAGAAGGGATAGAAGCTGGGGTTATCGATCTCCACCGTATTAAACCTATCGCCAAAGATATTTTAATGAAATGTATTCAAGGATATCCGCAAATTGTTACCATGGAAGAACACCTACTTGCTGGTGGAATGGGCAGCGCAATTGCCGAAATTTTCATTGATGAAAGTATTACAACGCCGATTCTAAGAATTGGTCAAGATGATAAATTTGTTTTTGACCTTGGTGGAAGGCAGGCAATTTGGGAAGCACATGGGTTAGATGTTGCTGGAATCCTTAAACAAATTAAAGAAAAATTAATTTTACCAATTGCTCGATAACGCATGGCCAACTAGACATTAATTTTTAATGTGTGGTTATTGATTTCTTTAAATAAGGCCCTACCGCGCAACCATCAAAATGCCCGGTTGTCATTTTACAAGTTAGCCGTTAGCAGCGATATGAAAGCTTGCCTAAAATAAATAGAAACCCATCCGTGATTTTTAATCTTTCGTAATAGTCAAAAAAAACCTTTATGCACTATAACCTAGCCGAGTCTACTTGGGGGGAAGAAGAAATCAATGCCATGCGTCGCGTCATTGACTCTGATCGTCTCACTATGGGTGAAGAAGTCAAACAATTCGAAAGTGCATTTGCTCAAAAATTTGGAGCACAATATGCAATCATGACTAGCTCTGGATCTTCGGCAAACCTCGTGGGCTTGGCTTCTTTATTCTTTAAAAAGGAAAACCCTCTCAAACCTGGAGATGAAGTGATCGTTCCCTCCATTTCCTGGGCAACCACTTATTACCCGTTACAGCAATATGGGCTGAAATTGAAATTTTTAGATGTCGAATTGAATACCCTCAATATGGATGCATCCAAACTGGAAGAGGCTTTAACCCAAAAAACTAAAATGGTTGTTGCGGTAAGCATATTAGGTAATCCATGTTCTCTAGTTACTATACGCAAATTTTGCGATGATCATGGGTTGTATTTATTCGAAGATAATTGCGAATCCATGGGGGCAGAATTAAATGGAAGGTCTTGCGGTACTTTTGGAGACATTGGAACTTTCAGCACTTTTTTCTCCCACCATATTTCAACCATGGAAGGGGGGGTGATCCTTACGGAAAGTGAAGAGCTATTCCACTTGGCCAAATCACTTAGAGCTCACGGTTGGACCCGCGACCTGCCAAATGAATCGCCAATCTATGACCGCGGGACCAATGACTTTTATGAAGCCTATCGCTTTATCTTACCAGGATATAATGCTCGGCCTTTAGAGTTAAGTGGTGCCATCGGTATGGAACAACTAAAAAAATTAGACTCTATGATAGCTGTTCGGAGAAAGAACGCAGAAGTTTTTGTTAATTTATTTTCTAAAGACGACCGCTTTATTATCCAAAAAGAAAATGGAAAAAGTAGTTGGTTCTCCTTTACACTTGTTCTAAATCCAAAGTATACAGTTAACCGCTCTGCGGTGATGGAAGCTATGCGAAAAACTAACATAGAATTCCGCATCATTACCGGGGGGTGCTTTCTACGCCACGATGTTATTAAGTATTTTGATTACGAAACAGTTGGTAAAATTATTAATGCGCATATTGTTCATGATAGAGGTTTTTTTGTGGGCAATTTTCCCCGAGATATCAGGCAGCAGATTGAATGTTTGTGGAAAGTATTAGACGTTGCTGTTTCATCAAAACGAAATAGCTAGCTAAATAAAGGTGGTCTTTAATCAAATGGAAGCGATTATTCTTGCAGGCGGACTAGGCACTCGATTACGTTCGATAGTTTCCGATTTACCTAAACCATTGGCCCCTATTAGGGATAGACCTTTTTTAGCTTATCTGCTTGATTTCTGGATAAACCAGGGCGTGAACCGATTCGTCCTATCCGTAGGATATAAGTATGAGACAATTCAAAAAAAATTCGGTAACCAGTATAAGGGCGCCGAGATAGATTATGCGGTAGAAACTACACCCTTAGGAACCGGTGGTGGATTGATTCTTTCATCGAAAAAACTTCGTTCTCCAGAACCATTTTTAATTCTCAACGGAGACACATTTTTTAATGTAAACCTAATTGATTTATTGAAGCACCATTCAACTTGCGAAGCTGACATAACCTTGTCTCTTGTCGAGATATCGGATAACAAACGCTATAATTCTGCTGTATTGGACGACAAGGGATTCGTTCGATCTCTAGAAAAACGATCTAAAACTTCTCAGAGTAATTGGGCTAATGGAGGAGTTTATGTGATGACGCCGAATTTATTACAGGAATACACTAATCATCATGATAAAAATTGCTCTTTAGAAGACGAATTGTTACCTGACCTACTTAGAAAAAAAAGACGAGTGGCAGGTTTCATCTCCAGTGGTGGCTTTGTTGACATAGGCTCGCCTGAAGATTACCTCAGGGCTAGAGAAATTTTATTTCGCGATCACGGCAATTAAGTAAATTCATCTCTCAGGGGATATCGCAATGGGTTATAACATTCTTGTGACAGGAGGTGCCGGTTACCTAGGTTCAATCTTGGTTCCTGAATTAATTCGATCTGGAAATACCGTAACCGTACTGGACAACTTTATTTATAAACAGAATAGTCTCGCTAATGTTTGCAGCGATAAAAATTTTCGGATTGTAAAAGGAGATGTCCGACTAAAAAGTACTTTACTTCCCCTACTAAAAGATTCAGAAATCATTATCCCCCTTGCAGCTTTGGTAGGCGCCCCTTTATGTAACATAGATCCCATAAATGCTAAAACAATCAACCATGATTCTATGCTAGCGCTGTTCGAATGGGCAAAAAGTGATCAATATATTCTTATGCCAACTACCAATAGCGCTTATGGAACAGGCGATAAAAATAATTTCTGTTCTGAAGAATCTGAACTACGTCCTATTTCTCAATACGCTCAAGAAAAAGTGCTGGTAGAAAAAACATTGCTGGAACGTTCGAACTCAATCAGTTTTCGCCTTGCTACTGTATTTGGAATGTCGCCTCGCATGCGCATTGATCTTTTGGTCAATGACTTCGTCTATCGCGCAATCCACGATCGTTTCATCGTTCTCTTTGAAAGCCACTTCAAAAGAAACTACATCCATATTCGAGATGTAACTCGAGTTTTTTTACACGCCATACAAAACCTCGATAAAATGAGAGGACAAATCTACAATGTTGGCTTGTCTAATGCCAACCTTTCCAAGCGAGAGCTCTGTGAACGAATACAAGCCTTTGTCCCGGACTTTATTTTTCAGGAAGCTTTAGTCGGAAAGGATCCTGATCAGAGAAACTACATTGTGTCTAACGAAAAAATAGAAAAGACTGGTTTCAAGCCTTCATACTCTTTAGAAAGTGGAATTCAAGAACTAATCAAAGGTTACGTTATGTTACAAAACACCCGCTACACCAACGTATGAATAATTTTCATTGTCATTGAAATATAACCAACATGAAACCCAATTATCTTAAGGCGAGAAAATTAGTTGGAGAAAACCGCTACTTTTCTGTTTTCTATGACTTCCTTGAGGACCATAGTTGCAACCCCGTAGAAGATTATATTTCAGTCCACCCTAAGACAAAAACTAAAGATGGTGTCTATGCCGTCGCGGTTTTACCTGTCCGTAACGGACAAGTAGGTCTATTGAGCATTTTCAGACATCCTTTAGAAGAAAAGTCCTGGGAAGTTCCAGGGGGATTCATTGAGGACGGGGAATCGGATCAATTTTCTGCATTAAGGGAATTACGAGAAGAAAGTGGATTTCTTTGCGAACCCAAAAACCTTCATGATCTTGGAATTGTTAGTACCTCACCAAGCACCATAGCTGCTAAAGCACATTTATTTGTAGCTACTGAGTGCAAACTCTCGGCTGATGGACGGACACCGGAACTGGGGCACGATGGGTTTCAATGGTTTTCAAAACAAAATATTAACATAATGATCGCAGAGGGGAAAATCCATGAAGTCTGCACCCTAATTGCTTTATATCGCGCGAAAAGTTTTTTTAATTAGAGTTTTTCAGACGCTTCGCACTATATTCTACGTTTAGATATTTATGAAATCGAATTCCTTTCAACCCATTCCACCCTCAGCTCACTATAATTCCAAGTCCCCACTAAAAAATATGTTCTTCAACATACCAGTAAAAGATCGTTGCAGAGTTATATATTTCATTTTTTTTAGTCTCCTGGCAACCATGGCTGTACTAAAGTATTACAACCTAAACTCAACTATTCTTGACCTCGGAGTATTTCTTAATAATTTCTACATGATTTCTGAAGGAAACTGGGATCGGTTATTTTTATCCCACACCCAACCTTTAAGTTTCATCTGGTCATTTCTATATCAAATTTTTCCTAAGAATATATTTTCCGCCTTTATCCTTACAGGACAAACATTTCTTCTAACTTTACCTGCTGTCATTTTATATCGAACCTACGGATTCATACCAGCCATTGCGTTTGCTTTATATTTTCCCCTTTGGTACAACGCGCTATTTGACTTTCATTTAGACCATCTTGCAATCCCATTTCTCCTAGGTTTCTTTATTATGGAAAAGAGGGGGGCAATCGGCATTGCAGTTATTTTCGGCCTTCTCTTAGCCCTTGTTAAAGAGATTTTTGCCATTCAAGCTGTTTTCTGCGGACTTTATCTTTTTTTCCTTCGAAAACATCGCCTAGGCGGATTGATTTTAACATTAGCGAGCTCGGCGTATTTTTTTATAAGCTATGTATATTTAAGGACCTATTTTAATCCAGATGTTATAGGAAATGGAGGTGCAACCCTTGGTGCTTACTCCTGGTTAGGTAACACCCCAAAAGATATTTTTTTAGCAATTCAAACAAAGCCGCTTTGGTTATTAGGGGAATTTTTTTCTGACAAGGAACGGTTAAAATATTTATTTTATCTTTTTGGAGCGCTAGGATTTATTCCCCTTCTTCGACCAGGAATTCTGGTGGTGGCTATTCCTATTCTTGCTCATTCCTTATTATCTTCAGACCCTAAACATTATGGATTTACTCATCATTACACTGCCGGGGTTTTAATACCAAATATTATAGCTTTTGCTGAGGGACTTCCAAAGGCTATCAAGTTATGGGAATATGTTCAATTTAAAAAGGAGCGATTTCAACCGACACTCCTCATTGGGCTTTTAGCTTGTCATATTGTTCTATCACCCTCTCCAGCAAGTCTTAAGTTTTACAACTCAAAAGCCTGGCGTCATCACTATGCTATTTATCTGCCCTCCGACCGTAATAAGATGATTAAAGATGCGCTAAAAACGCACATTCCTCCTGATCCAGAAAAGATTATTTCTATTCAAAATTCCATAAATTTTAGCTACCTTATGGAACGTAAAGTCTTTAAAGTTTTTCCGCATGGCGCTGTCGTAAATTCCCCAACGTATGAACAAAAGTTTACTTGGAATGGTTTTTTTAAATTTGTCCAAACGGGAAAACCTTATATTTTAAACTGGAAAAATTCATTTGCTAATTATGTAGTGTTGGATTTAAAACGTCCTTGGTTTATCGTGGATCAAGGGTGTTATTGGGTTTCTGGCAAATGTAAAAATAACACTCATTTTGAAAATAGGTTTCTTAGCCTGGTTGAAAGGACAAGAGAAAAATTCGGTGTCGTTTTTGAACGGGATGGGTTTCTGATTCTCAAACGGAAAAATAAATCCGCTTTTCATATTACTTCCAAAACACAGAAATCAAAAAGGCTGGATCAATGATAATTTGGCTTAGAACCCTTATCGCTATAACAACTGTTTCTTTAGTTGCTTCATCTGCCGGTTTCGCCGTAGGTGGAGGACCTATCTCAAAAAACCACAGACCTTCAAGCATTCCTAGCGCTTCAAACAACAGTTATCATATAAAGGCGAAGGTGTCAGATAACGCTACCTTGATGAGTTTTAGTTCTAATGATTTAACATGGTCCGAGAAAAACGTTACACATGTTCAAGAAAATCCATCATGGAGACTGGAGAACGGTTCATATATTTGGGAACCAGGTGGCGACAACCAATTTATAAAAATTCCTCTCCAAGAACAAAAGTCCACAAAAAACATCCCTTCAGATAAACTGGAAGAGATTCAAATTGAGTACCAAGATCTTTTTTTAGAAAACCCCTCCTTGCCTTCAGTAAATATTATAACTACGAAAAGTAAATCCCCTTCTCATTTAAACAAGAAAAACTTCTCGAGAAAAAATATATTTTCCTACAACCCTTTTATTTCTGACAATGATTATTTAAATGTTTCTTCATCTCTCTGGAAGAAAAAGAAACCTTTATATCTGATCAAGCGTACGCTCGGATTAAGCTTTGATGATCATTGGCATTACTCTACAGACAAACATTACTCTGTGTTCCAACGTCGCTTTCAAAAAGATCTCCAGTCTATCGAAGCCATCGATCTGGTTGTCAACAAACAAGTAATGGGAGAAGAGAGTGAGGAAATATTTAAAAAAATTTCTTGCAATTTTCGCCTATCCTATAACAACGCAATGTTCATGCAGGTTATCACCCACCATAAACTTAATCCTATTGTTTTTAAGTCCAATGACAAAATAATTATCAGGTTCACAATTGGTGATTTTCTTCGGCAACATAACAAAGCCCCACAAACTGCATATTTAAAAGAAATGATTATTTTTGTCCCAAAATCTCTACCTTACGTTCGCCACTATCGACCAGTAGAGTCGATTGTGTTTCAACACAGAAACCAGGATGAAACTAAAGATTTGGTTAGATTTTTTAAAAACAAAGATAAACAAACAAAGGTCTCTAGCATCTTGATTCACCATAACGAAACACTCAAAACCCCCAACCAAATCACTCCATTCGCAGACCAGATAATGCGAGTACAAACCATGTCTAGAGATTCAAAACGAATCATTGTCAAATTACCAAATATAATTCCATCAACTGGCAAGAGTTTTCAGTATGAAAAAACTAAGCTTAGTAACATTAGCCTTAAATTCAAACCTAACAACCCGGACTTTAAAAGCGGTTTTCGATTGCAACGTGTTCGGAAAATCATCCGAAATGAAAAAGAGATTAAATCCATTTTTATTGTCGATAATAAAAAATTAAGGCGATGGGGCGGTCCTTTTTTAAATCCAAACGTAAATGACAAAAAATTTGAGCGTATTCAAATCAATTCCTTTTTCCCATTTGAAAATTTCGACAAGAGTAACCCGTACAAGTCTAACGAAGAAACCCGATCTGGAATTTCAGTGCAAACAAGTGATAACTCTTTTTTTCGTTTGTTAGACAGTGAAGAGGGTTTAGTATGCGATTTTTGGTTTTTCTCGAAGAATTCTGTTGCGACTATAAAGTTTCCTGAGATTGGTCCTTATAATACAAATCAAAATATAACTCTAAACTGGGATCTTAAAGGTCCACTTCAGGTAAATATTTTGGACTCCCCGGTTACATGGACAAATACTTCCTCCAAAATGCAGTTTCTTCTCAAAAAGGGAAGATTGCCAGCTTTGATTGTCAAAGCCGATAAAAGTGGCTTTAAAGGCCATCATAGAGGAGTTCGTGGTCGATTGGTTTTAAAAACAATACAAAAACATGATTCAGTTGATCCTCTTTTATCAGATATTTTTAAAAATCAATCGAATTCTTCCCAAAAAATACTATGTGAGGCACGCCTAAACTTAAAAATTATTTTCTCGCCAAACAAAGTATCTTCTGATTGCCATAAATTCTTCAATCGTTTCATCAGTTCCGAGCTTAAATTTATTCCAAAACAAGTAACTGACAAACTGTTTCGAAAAAAATTTATCCACTCCCGAGGTGTTACAGTTCAAGCAAAAGAATCTTTTACCCAATGGCGCACCCTAATTAATGGGCTAGAGTTGGAGGGGAAAGGCAAATGGATTGAAGTAGATTGGCCGGTGGAAGCATTTCTAAAAGAAGAAACTCATTTTCACCTTGGGGTTACCAATGGCTCGGATTCTATAGTCTCCATTAAAGTAATCCCATTTTCTGGCGCAAATCGTCTAGCCTCCTTTTCAACAATGCCGAATCAATCATTACCGTTAAATCTAGCGGGACAAAATGTAGATCGCTTTAAGCTACATTTAAAACTGGTTGAGAATCGCCCCTTTAAAATTGTTCTTCGAGAAATGGCATTGTTCGAACCTGTTATGGCAAATGAAGCTCAAGCTATTAATGTGCATACCCAATGGAATGGATCTGTCCTAACTCCATACCAACCTAATTCGAAAATGGCCAGCACAATACTAATAAAAGGTAGGCACCTACATGCTACTGTCTTACCTGAGCAAGGTCGCTCTGGAACTGTTCAATGGCGCACCCAAATAGATCAAAAGTCCCACGCAATTTCATGGTTGAAAACCAAATATCGAATACCTCCATCTGCGCACGCCTTCAACCCGTGTTGGTTAAAGGTCACTTGGGTCGGAAAAAACAAAAAGATGCCACAAACTATTTGTACTAATCATTTTGAAGGTCGTCTTTTGATACCAGTAAATGATAGTTTTACGGATGATTTCCTAGAATTCATTCATTGGGAAGCTCGCATAGGCTTACCCCAAACACAACTACCGTTACCCGTTTCTTTTGATTTAGAAGTGGTGTCACATGAAAGCAACGAAACAACTTCGCATTATAAATCGTCAAACTTTCCATTGTTAAAGATACGAGGGGAAGAAATATTTCCGATTTCTCTAACGAACACAACACTAGATTTAGGTATTCACAAAATAAACATCGATACTTTCGGTACCAAAAAATTCAGTTTTCTGAAAAATCCGTATCTTCACATCGATTTTTTTTCTTTCCAAAACACAAATCCTCACGGAAAAACCACCCTAGAGTATGTTTGGAAGCCTACTATAATACCCGACCCCGCTAGCAATTTTTCCTCTATAAACCAGACCTTGAAATTCTTATTGTTACTCCTTGCAATCTCCCTGCTGACTTGGTGGTTGTTATCTAAAAAAAGATGGACTATCGCTGGAAATCGAGTGGAAGAAAATTCAATCTTAATAAAAAAATACGGCCAACAATTTATTTTTTTTACAAAAAAAATAACTTCATTTATTCAGAGCCGAGCAACTCTTTATAACCGTTTATTTGGTTTTACTCTGATTATTTTAATCGGTGGAATGATATTGTCGGGTAATGTAAAAGCAGAATATATTATTTTTACATCTTCGTCTTTCCTCTTTCTGGGGGTTTTATGCCATGAATTTTGCGATACTAAAAATGGAAAAATTCCTGTGATAGTTTATATTCTAAGTTCTATCATGTTTTTATGGTTACTCTGGCTACTAGCGCATAGTAATCAGTTGACATCCAGATTTTTGATCCCACTTCTGTCTTTGGCATATTTCTATATTCCCTGGCTTTCTCGGGTTGTTGCCTCTTTGCCTCATTACCAGACACAACCCGCTCGCTTTTGGATAATTATAGCTGGAGTAACTTACTTTATTGGAATCATTGCACTTGTATGTGGAGCAGGCTTTGATAGTTTCTTGAGAATTCTTAGCGTAGGCCACCTTGCTATCGTGCCATACTGGGGTCATCTAATGAAGAATATACAAACAATGGTTGAAGATCGTTCCCAAAGTATCGCGGAAGTTGTCTACGGCGCACAAGAGAATCTGTATGTGACTGGGTTCTTTGTTTTTCTTATTGCTATTGCTTTTCTTCGATTTTTTGAATTGACGATAATTACAGAACAATTTGCAATCATAGGATTCTATTTGCTAGTCACCGGGATTGCATTAAAAACAAAAAAACTTTTTAAGCGAAAGATTACCGAACAAAATATTTAGTGCCATTAAGAATGACAAGTTCATCGTTAAACAAATTTATCTGGAACAATGCGATTGTTTTTATCCTACTCAATTCAAGCGGTGCCTTAAATTATATTTTTCAGATTATCTTAGGTAGAACATTATCACCTGAGCAGTATGGGAGCTTTAATTCCCTACTTGCGACGGGCGCCCTAATCACAACTCCCTTTACTATTTTACATTTAGTATTCTCTCGTTTTATCGCGAGGATTACAGATAACAAACTTCAAAAAATAAAATCACTCCTCACTATATGTTTAAAAATTATTTTGGCCATAGTTTTCGGCATTGCTCTAATCGGATTCCTTTCTGCACAATGGCTTAAAAACTTTCTCCATACTGAAACCACACTACCAATAATACTTATGCTGCTAGCAACATTCTTTGCTGCTTTTCAGAATGTTTTAATTGCCGTTTGTGAAGGAATGCAACGGTTTCTTACGTTAGGAATAATTTCAGGAGGAGGGTCGCTCGCGCGCCTTCTGTTTGCAATCCTTTTCGTAGTAGTCCTCGGATGGGGTATTGAAGGTGGTCTTCTGGCAGTTACTTTTGCAGCATTTAGTGCCTTAGTTTTTGGGGTATGGCAGCTTCGAGATGTTTTTAAATCTCAAGCGGTGGATCTTCCTTCTAATTCATGGCTAGAAATGGCTCGATTCTCAATCCCATCTTTTCTCATGCTTACGATGGTTGCGATAATGTGCAATATCGATATCATTTTAGTCAGACACTACTGCCCCCAAGACCAGGCTGGGTATTATGCAACAGCAACTATCCTAGGGCGCATTGCCTTTTTTCTACCCTCTTCTTTACTCATGGTTTTATTCCCATCTGTTGCCAAGGCTACTGCCTCCGGCGCAAAGGACCACCAATATCTGCTTGTAAGCTTGGGCTTAACAACCATTCTCTCCGGAATAGTCTTTCTAGTTTTTTTTCTTGCAGGACAATCAATAATTCAAGTGGTGTATGGAAATCAATATTTTTCAGCAGCTCCGATGATTACAATTGTTACAGCCGCCATGGGATTACTCGCCATTAGCCATGTTATCTTTTCCTACAATATGGCACGCTCCGAATTTGGTTTTTTGTGGCCTCTTATAGGAGGTGTGCTACTCATGTTATCTCTGGTATTTTTATACCACGATAGTGCGAAAACTATAGCTTGGATTCTCCTATTTTCTACAGTTACTATTTTTTTAGGAACCATTTTAAATAGAGCTTATTTATCCTTTTTTCAACCTAAACCTCCTATTTAATTTTTTTAAAAAAATTTTACTTATGTCGCGCTACGGAGCACATTCCCACTGCCCTTTTGAGGTTTTAAAGATAAGGGAATAGTTCTGATATTTTTACCTGTCGCCCAGTAGGCAGAACGTCCTACCCACTCACGTATTCCCTGAGAGAATCTTGCTATTTCTCTAAAGTCAAACTTTAACCTCATTCTCTAGTCTATTTCAACAATTTCCACCAGCACCATCAACAAAATAACTTCAAACTCTTAAAGAGAAAGACCTTTAATATGAATTGAACATTCTTCTAAATCAGATGACCAGTTTTTAAATGGAATAATTATAGAGAACGTTATAGTCGTGACATTTTTTAAAAAGTTATTTATAAAGATAATATTATTGTCATGCATTAACGTCAGAACTTAGTTTTATAGGATGCCTGCACGTATCAAGTTAAGTTAAATAGATGCCTTATTAAATAGCTTTATATCTTTAAAAACTACATGGGAGTAAACCCCAATGAAAAAAAATTATTTTTTAAAAATATT
>Ga0233427_10001141_pt1 | contig 29936 bp, 27 predicted proteins | sample SI_118_April2016_5_FD_179885 | JGI IMG/M metagenome (GOLD analysis project Ga0233427, IMG submission 179885) | Seawater microbial communities from Saanich Inlet, British Columbia, Canada - SI_118_April2016_100_MG | ecosystem: Environmental > Aquatic > Marine > Inlet | place: Canada: British...
GGGTTTTGTTTCAGAGAAAAAAGGAGTTTCTACTAATATTTCAAAATTGATGGATGAGGTAGATTTAAAATTTTCAGGAAGAAACTTGTTGGGAGTAGTATTAAGTTCGGATGGTTTGTATAATGAAGGTTCTAATCCTTTATATCATAAAATTTCAAAATCGATACCTTTTTACACTATTCCTCTAGGAGATACTTCTGTTATAAAAGATGTCAGAATTTCGGATGTATTGCACAATGAAATTTCTTTTTTAGGAAACACTTCTCCCATAGAAGTTCAAATTCAGACCGAAAAATGTAGGGGAGAAAATATAACTGTAAAATTGTATCATCAGTCCAAACTGATTGCTAGTAAAAAAGTAAAGGTAAAAACTGATAATGAATACATTAAAGTTCCTTTTGTAATTGAAAATAATTTTGTCGGCTTGCAGAAATACAGAGTTGAAGTTGGTTCTGTTTCTCAGGAAAATAACACAGCCAATAATTCTTACAAACTTTTTGTTGAGGTATTAGATTCTAGATACAAGATTCTATTTCTTTCAGATGTTTCTCATCCTGATATCTCTGCAATAAAATCGGTTTTGGAAAAAAACAAAAATTATGAATTAGAGATTGAAAGCACTTCAGATTTCACCAAAAATATTGAAAATTATAATTTAATAGTTCTCTTTCATCTTAATAGTCGTAAAACGAATGTTATAGAGAAAATAAAGGAAAGTGATGTTTCTTTATTGATGATTTCAAACTCTATAAATACTTCTTTAATCTCCCAAATTTACAATGGTTTTTCTGTGAAAGGAAAGAGTAAAAGTCAGGAAATTACAACAGAAATGAATACAACTTTTTCAAAGTTCAGTATTTCTCCTTCACTCAGAAACTATATTCAGGACTTACCTCCATTACATTCTCCTTTCGGAATTTATAATTATCCTGCTTCTGCAGAGGTTTTGTTGTATCAGAAAATCGGAATGTACACAACTGAAAAACCTTTTGTTTTATTGGATCAATCTCAAAACAGAAAAATAGGATTAATACTAGGAGAGGGATTGTGGAAATGGAAAATAAATGATAGAAAAGAAGGAGAATTTCACAAAAATTTTGAGGAGTTAATTTCAAAAATCACTCAATATTTGCTAATAAATGAAGATAAAAGTAGATTCAGAATATTTCATGATAAAAAAATATTAGAAGGAAAGAGTATTGTTTTTAAAGCGGAATATTACAATGAAAATTATGAGTTAACTAATACTAAAGAAGTAAGCCAAAAAGTGTTTAATGAAAAAGGTGAGGAGTTCCGTTTTGTGTATTCAAAAAACCAAAATACTTATTTTTTAGATTTAGGAAATCTTGCAGTAGGAACTTATACTTTTAAATCCGCTTATGCTGAAAATTTAGATGTAAAAGAAGGTTCTTTTACTGTTGTTCCGAAACAATTGGAAGGAAATATTATCAGGGCAAATCATCAAATTCTATATCAACTTTCCAAGGAAAGCAATGCTGTTATGTTTCCAGAGTTTAACATTGAAAATATTATAAATCAATTTAATGAAAGTCCATTAAATAAAACAGTACTTCATACAAGTAAAAAAACGACTTCTGTAATTAATAAAAGTTGGATTTTAATTTTACTTCTTTCTTTATTGAGCGGAGAATGGTTCGCAAGAAAGTTTAACGGATTTTATTAATTATTCCCTTGAAATTCTTGAATCTTTTTAGCAGTTAACTGAATTGCTAAACATTCATTTGGAAATGTTTGCTGACTAGAATTAAACCAAATAAAACCAGTTTCATCAACTGCTTCCCACTCAAAAGTTGAGCTAGTTGCAATTGACCAAAATAAAGTAGCGGTTGTAAAATATTCGTCAAGACAATTTGGAGCGTCCAATGTACCAATAAATCCATTATTATTATATTGGGACCCAATCATACTTCCATTTACATAGAATTTAATACTTTGCACTCCATTACTTCCTAAAAGAAATGCGGCATTTGGGTCTAAGTAAAAAACAATATCGGAACTGTAATCGCAACTGTTGTTGTCATAATCAGCTTGGTTATTATAGTTTATTGATTCAGGATCCATACACCCTAATACTGGCTCGTCACAGGAGTTTATCACACAAGAATTAAGTGTAAATAAAGCAATACTTATTAATAGTAAATTTCTCATTTTATTTTTATAATTTAGTTGACCACAAATATACAAAAAATGAATGATTGGAACCAACTTCCGCTTTTTCGTTTAATAATTCCATTTATTTTAGGAGTATTAACAGAAATATTTTTTTCTATTCAGTTTAATTTTATTCTGATTGGAGTTTGTATTTCTGCTTGTATGTTGCTTTTTTCTGCTTGGAAAAATACCTTTAAATGGAACTTTATTTTTGGAGCTTCAACTTATTTAATCTTTTATTTATTAGCTATTTTACTGACTAATACTATAAATCCATTAAACGATAAAGTACATTATTCTCTTTTCGAATCAAAATATTATGAAGTAAAATTATTAGAAGATATTGTAGAAAAACCTAATTCCATAAAAGCAGAAGTAGAAGTTAAATTTTGTTTTGTAAAAGGAGAGAAAATACAATCTTCCGGTAAAATAATTCTCTATTTTCAGAAAAATTTTGCTGTTGAGTCACTCATTTATGGAGATCATATTTTAATCAATACAAATTTTCAAGAAATTGATTTACCAACAAATCCTTCACAATTTAATTACAAACAATACCTTGAAAATAATGGGATTTTTCATCAAGCATATTTAATAACAGATAAATGGAAAAAGACAAATGTCAACACTGGGATTTGGGTAAAGAAATTGGCCTTAAAATTAAGAAGAGATGCTTTGGATTTGTTAAGAAATAATTCATTTTCTGATAAAGAACTTTCTGTTGCATCTGCTCTTTTACTAGGCAAAAAAGATTTGTTGGACAGAGAAACAATTTTGACTTATTCAAGTTCGGGAGCCATGCATGTTTTGGCCGTTTCTGGTTTGCATGTTGGAATTATTTATCTTGCATTTTTTTACTTGTTTTTCTTTTTTGATAAATGGAAATATGGGAAATATATTAAAGCAATTTTATTAATTATTATTTTGTGGGGATATGCACTTTTTACTGGTTTATCTCCTTCAGTGTTGCGAGCGGCTACCATGTTTTCATTTATCATAATTGGAGGAGTGTTAAAGAGGAAAACAAATATTTACAACACTCTTGCTGCATCAGCATTCCTGCTGATTATTTTGAATCCAACTATTATTATGAAAGTAGGATTTCAACTGTCATATATTGCAGTTATTGGGATTGTCTATTTACAAGGAAAACTATATAAACTCTTTTATTTCCGAAATTGGTTTTTAGATAAAATTTGGGTGATTACTACTGTTTCAATAGCTGCTCAAATTGCAACATTTCCACTTGGAATGTATTATTTTCATCAGTTTCCAAACTATTTTTTACTCTCTAATTTATTTGTTATTCCACTTGCAACTCTTATTCTGAATATTGCATTACTTCTATTTTCTACTGCTTTTGTCCCATTATTTTCAGAGTATATTGCAATTGTTTTAAGGAAATTAGTTGAGTTATTGAACACTTCAGTAATTTGGGTAGATAGTCTCCCAAATTCTTTAACCTTAGGAATCGATATTAGCTTTTTGGAATGTCTTTTTATTTACTTTTTTCTGATTTTTTTTGTAATTTCTATTTCAAATAAAAAGTTTAGAATTATTCAATTCTCTGTTGTGTTAATGACGCTCTTTATGAGTTTTCAAATTAAAGAAATGAAAGAAATTTATTCTCAAAAAATGATGGTTGTTTATGACATAAAGGATTTTACTGCAATCGATTTTTTTGATGGAGAGAAATGTTATTTTTTATCGGAAGTTGATTTAATAAATGATGAAAATAAAGTGAGATTTAACATACAACACCATAGATGGGAGAAAAACATTGAGGATGTAATTATTGTCTCAAAAAATATTCGTGTGGATAATTTCAGAAAACACAATGATGTTACACAGTTTTTTAGTCACACTATATTTTTCCCTAAATCTGACGTAAAATTTATAGATAAAACTCATTTTAATTTTGTAATTATAAGTAAGGAATTTGATTATTCATTAGATAATTTATTTAAAGAAATATCCTCTGATTTAGTTATTTTAGATTCATCCTTATCCTTTTACAAGAGGAAAGAAACTCTAAGTTTTTTTAAAGAAAATGGAATCAAATATTATGATGTGAAAGAGAGGGGAGCCTTTGTAATAAACTTAAATTAAATATATGTATTTTTGTTTTCAGAAACCGAAAATATGTCATTCAATAAAATAGATGAAATAAGAGAAGATTTTGAGAAATCAAAAATTGATTTTACAAATTTGCCAGATAGTCCAATGGATCTGTTTTCCAATTGGTTTTCTCAAGCTTTGGATGCTGATAAGGACAATGCAATTTCATTTGTTTTGTCTACTGTTTCTCAGGAAAATATTCCTTCCTCAAGAGTTTTGTTAATGAGGAAAGTGGATGAAAATGGTTTTACATTTTTCACAAATTACGATAGTTCAAAATCAAAAGATATAGAAAATAATCATTTTGTTTCTATTAACTTTTTTTGGAATAAGTTGGAAAAACAAATCCGAATTATCGGTAGAGCAATTAAAGTTCCTGCGGAAGATTCGGATACTTATTTTAATAGCCGTCCAGAAAATAGTAAAATTGGAGCTGTAATTTCTAATCAAAGTTCAATTATTGATTTTAATTTAGATTTTGAAGAATTGATTTCGGAACTAGATTTAGAAAAACAAGCAATTGAAAGACCAAAAAATTGGGGAGGGTATAAGGTGATTCCAACAAAAATTGAGTTTTGGCAAGGAAGACCATCTCGCTTACACGATAGAGTGTTGTATGTTAAAACTGATGAAAATAATTGGAAAAAAGAAAGGTTAGCCCCTTAGGACTAACCTCTCACTTTCGTATCAAAAAATGTCTGTTAAGATTTTTTCTTTGTTGTTTTCTTAGCTGTACTTTTCTTTTTTACAACTGTTTTTTTAGTTTCTTTTACTTCTTCTGTTAAAGCAGTTTCTTCTACTACTACAACTTTTTTCGGTTTTGAAATATATTTTTCAACCTCAATTTTTCTAGGTCTTAATATTCCGTAAGATCTTGAAAATCTCTTCCCTTTTTTAGTTTTTTTATCACCTCTTCCCATAGTTTATTTAATTTTTTTGAAATACAAATATAGTGAAATTATTTTTCATTTCTTCTAATCATAAAATCATCTTCTATTTTCTTTGCCGATTTTATACTATTTCGAATCCAATTTAACATAATTTCATCTTTTTCTTCTTCCTTTATTTCCCAATCTATTTTCATTTCCCTCATTTTATTACTCAGATATTGAGTGCAAATTGCCGCTGAAACCGAAATATTTAAACTCTCTGTAAAACCATACATATTAATTTTCATTTTTTTATCAGCCAAACTCAAAGCCTTTTCCGAAATTCCTGAAATTTCAGTTCCCAATAAAATTGCAATTTTATTATTTTCAATATCTATTTCATCCAAAATTATATCGCTATTTTGTGGAGTAGTTGCTATAATTTGATATCCTTCTTCTTTTAATTTTTTTATACATTTTTCCGTATTATTTTCTTCAGAGTTGTATTGTTTTACGCTAATCCATTTACTCGCTCCTAATGAAACACTTTTATCTGCAATATAGTTATTTTTATTTTCAATAATATGAACATCTTGAATTCCAAAACAGTCTGCAGACCTAATGGTAGCACTTATGTTTCTAGATTGGAAAACATCTTCCAAAACCAATGTCAAATGACGGCTTCTCAGATTTATTTTTTCCTCAAGAAGTTCCAATCTTTCTTCCAAAACAAATTTGGAAAGATAGTTTATCAAATCTTTTGTTAAAGAATCTCCCATTTTTCATTAATTTTGTTTCCCAACAAAAATTGTTTGATATTCATTGGATTTTTCCCGGAAATTTGTAGTTTTTTTATCAAAATACTACCTTCTTTTAAATTTACTTTCAAGTAGGATTTGTTGTCACTTTCAATCCTCAAAATATTATTATTTGTTTCTGTATTGAATTCTGATAATAATAACTTTGTTCTAATTTCATTTCCATCAGGATTTTTAAAAGTAAACCATGCAGATGGACAAATGGAAACATCTTTTAATAATTCATTTTCTGATAATGATGGTGATAGTCCTCTAACTAAATTGTGTATTTCCAATGCGGATTTATCCCAGTTTATTTTCTGTATTTCCTTGGTGAGTTTTGGTGCTTCAGTAATCGATAAATCATTGTTTTGTGAAATAGGGTTGATGTTGTTTTTTTCAATATTAGTTATTGTTTTTACTAATAAATCAGAACCCTTATTCATTAGAATGTTATGAAGTTTGGCAGCGGTAGTATTTATATCTAACTCTACTTTTTCCTGAAAAAGAATCTCTCCACAATCAATTTTATCATCAATATAAAATGTTGTGATTCCTGTTTCTTTTTCATTGTTTATCAATACCCTGTTTATTGGTGCCGCTCCTCTATAATTTGGAAGTAAAGATGTGTGTAAGTTTATTGTTCCTTTTTTAGGGATTGACCAAACAGATTTTGGAAGCATCCTAAAAGCGACTACAACAAACAAATCTGCATTATAAGATTTTAATTTTTTTATAAATTCTTCATCCTTCAAATTCAGTGGAGTCAATACTTCTATTCCTAATTCTTCTCCTTTTTGTTTTACTGCGGTAGAGATTATTTTTTTGCCTCTTCCTTTTTCTTTGTCAGGAGCGCTTACAATTGCCATAATATTGTGATTTTCATTACATAAATCAATCAAATTTTGAGCTGCAAATCCAGGAGTTCCAAAAAATATAATATTCATAAATTTTCTTTTCAGGCAAATATAAAAGTTAGTAATGAGTTATTGCTCAATTACTTTGTATTTGTTTTTATCTTTACAAATGGTATTGTGTTCCACCATAAATTGAATCACTTTAATAATTTTATCTTCGTTGTGAGAGCTTAATTCCGTGCAGATTTCTTTAATATTTAGCATTTTTACCTGCAGAATTTTTAAAACAGATTTTGATATATTTGAGTACTCTAAATCAGAAATTTCAAGTTTGTTCCTCTCTCGGCAAATATCGCATTTACCACAGCGAATTTTTTGTTCTTCTCCAAAATAGTCCAATAAAATTTTTGTTCTACAATCTGTATTCTGACTCACATAATTTATTATTGACTTCATTTTATCTACTTCAGAATTCTGTCTTTCTTCAAGTTTCTTTTCAGAAACAGATAAAAATTTAGGATCTACTCTGTTTTGGAGGTATAAAATTTTGAAATTTTCATTTTGAGGAACATATTTTATGATTTCAAGTTCTTCTAATTTTGATAGGATATCTTTTGCTTTTTCTATTGTTATTTTTGCTCTTGCTGCTATTGTTACTTCATTTATTGTTACATAATTGTCAAATAACCCGCTATAGGACCGTAATAATATTTTAATAAAACCATCAAAAAATTGATTGGCTATTTGAAATTTATACAAATCAGTATTACTTACACAAATGTTGATTTTGGATGGTGTATTAAAAGCATCATTCAATTTTAAATATTCTTCTTTCTCTAGATATTTAAGAATATTATATGCTTTTAGGGAATGGATATTGTATCGTTTACCAAAATCTGTTATGTCAAATTCGAAACTTTCATCAAGTCCATTGTTTACGGCCAAATGAAAATAATTTGCCAAATTTTGGTAACAATCTTTTATTTCGGTTACTGATAAAAAGTGTAATGAAACAAAATCTTTTAGTTTTTTAATATCAGAATTGTTGTAAAGTAATATTGCAAAAGCATGTTTTTCATCTCTGCCCGTTCTTCCTGCTTCTTGAAAATAAGCTTCAATAGTAGATGGAAGGTGTAAATGAATAACCAGACGAACATTTGATTTATCAATTCCCATTCCAAATGCATTGGTAGCCACCATTACCCTTGTTGTGTTATTTTTCCAGTTTAGCTGCCTTTCTTTTCTGTTTTTCAAGCTTACTCCAGCGTGGTAGTAATTTGTATCTATCTCATTTTCTTTCAGAAACTTTGTCAATATCTCGCATTCTCTACGAGTTTGAACATAAATAATTGTACTTCCTTTTACTTTGGAAAGTATGCTGATGAGTTTTGAATTTTTATCATTTTCATTTATTACTACATAGGATAAATTTTCCCTTTCAAAAGAGGATTGAACTATGTTTTCTGATTCAAAATTTAAGTTTTTTTGGATGTCAGTAACTACATTTCTGGTAGCTGTGGCGGTAAGTGCCAAAACAGATACTTCTGGAAAGAGTTCTCTCAAATCAGATATTTTTCTGTAAGATGGCCTAAAATCGTGTCCCCATTCTGAAATACAATGAGCCTCATCCACCGATATTAAATTTACATTCATTTCAGAAAGCTTACTTTTTACCAACTGATTTTGAAGTCTTTCAGGAGAAAGGTATAAGAATTTATAACCTCCAAAAATACAATTTGTTAGTGCAATGTCCAATTCTTTATAATTCATTTCGGAAGTAATGGCAATTGCTTTAATTCCTTTTTCTTTTAAAGTACTAACTTGATCGTTCATCAAAGCAATTAGTGGAGAAATAACAATGCAAATTCCATCTTTAATTAGAGAGGGAATCTGATAGCAAATTGATTTCCCTCCTCCTGTAGGGAGAAGTGCTAAAGTGTCCTTTCCATCTAAGGCCATCTCAATTATTTCTTCCTGATTTGTCCGGAATTTTGAGAATCCCCAATATTTTAATAGTATTTCTTTTGCGCTCGCCATTTAGTACGAAAATAAAAAAAAGCCCTCAAAAGAGAGGGCTTTAATTATTATTTAATTTAAAACTCTGTTATTCAACTATTAACTTTCTTTTAATAGATGTTTTATCAGAACTAATTTCCAGAATATAGATTCCTTTGTCTAAGTTAGAAACATTAAGATTAGCTTTCATAGAATTTACATTTTCTGATTTTACTAATTGACCAGCAATATTGTAAATTTCAACTGAGTTTATTACAAAGTTTGAATTTGTAATAGTAATATTGTTTTTAGCTGGGTTAGGAAAAATGTTTGTAGAATAATCAACAACATTATTTACAGATAACGCTCCTCCTAAATTAAGCACAACATATATTCTAGGATTTAAATAACCTTGAATTGTATCAATATATGCTCTTCCTTTAGCTGCAGACATATCTGGATTTCCTAATAAAGAGTTTGCTGCTCCATAACCTGGAGGAGCACCATTCACAGCTTGAAACATTTGGTCATATGTAGTATTATCCCACCAATCCCAAGGAGCTCCTTGTTCTTCTTCCATTTCTCCAAATGCATTAGGTGTAGTAGATGGTGATGGAGTAACAAAAACATTTAATCCTTCATAACCACTATTATTTACATTTGCAGCTACTGTAAAAGGATCACCGTTAAAACTAAATCCTGCATTAATAAATGCATCATTATTTCCATATTGATTAGAGTAATGTTGTACTGTTCTACTACCCATTACTTCTACTACAAAATCTCCTGTTGTAGGAACAATTACATCTCCAGTATCAATTGGAGCGTATGGATCATTTGCACAATGAAATGAAACGATTGGTACATCTCCATCTTCTAACCATGAAATATCCGCAAGAGCTCCTCCAAGATTAAAAGCCATATTAATATCATTAGAATATTGTGGATGATTAGGAATATTTAATGGCATAGTAGAGTCAACTTGAAATCCTAGAAGATTTCCAGCAGTATCTAAAATAGGAATAAGATTACCAAGTGTATCATATAGTGGAGCGAATGTTAAATCTGTTCCATCAATATTTCCAAAAAAGTATGGCACTACATATGGAGCTGGTGCTGAAGGATTTGAAAAGTCTATAAATTTTGGTAAATTTAGTTCTACACCAGCATTGTCAAGTGTAGCATACCCTAATGCAATATAAGCTCCTGTACCATGACCTCCTAATACAATTTTATTAGGATCAATACCAAATGGATTTCCTAAATTCGCTTCAGTCATTCTCATAAATCTTACCATTGCTTTTGCATCTTGTATTCCTCTGTACGCAGCTTGTAGAAGGGTAGAGGTTCTTACATTTTGATCTGTAGATGTAGGGTTCCATCCTTTTCTATTTCCCATAGCAACTGCTACATATCCCTTTTTTGCCCATCTCATGCATTGTTCTACTATTGAAGAATCTTTTATTGACCCAGTAGGCTGTCCATTAGCTACAGGAGGTAAGAATGATCCAGTGTGAGAAACAATAATAACAGGCCTGTTAGTTAAAACATCTCCAATTGGTTGATAAATATCACACTCGATTGGTAGTAATGCAGGAGGCAATCCAAAAAGCATTGGCTCAATACTGACATTAAGTGCAAATGTATCTATTTCGCTTACATATACATCTGTAAACACCTCATCAAGGTATCTGTTTTGTGAATTAGCTGTAATTCCAATAAATAATAGAGTTACTGCTAATAAATTTTGTAAAGTCTTTTTCATAATAATATAGTTTTGGTTTGAACTACAATATTAGTAAAATTTATTTGAATTCAAAAAGAATTGATAGATAAGTCATTCTTCCAATAAAAGGTCCTCCATAAACTTCATAATGAAAATTGTTTAATAAATTAGAACTTCCTAACTTAAGAGTTGCCGAATATTTTGGAATTTTCTTACTGATTTGCATATCTAACAAATCGTAAGTTGGAACATCACCAGTGAATTGTGGAGATCCCTCATATTTAAATCCTTCAACCCATTTATAATTTATATTGAAAGCAAAATTTCTGAATATCATATGTTCCGAACTGAAATGTAAATCTCTTCCAGAAAATCCTAAATTGTATTTGTGTTCTGGAGTATTATATGCCGGAATAATTGGATCCTCTGTTCCTTTTTCATTTAATTTGTTCCAACTGTAATTCCCATTAAAAGTAAATTGAGGAGAAATAAAATAATTTAACCCAATTGAAGCTCCTTGAGTTGTAACTATATTTTCAGCATTAGCGGCCATTCGATATGCCTGAATAGAAGGTAGAGATATATTATACCCTCCATTTGATGTGTCAGATAGATACTTTACCCCAACTTTGTATCCAATAAAATCTGTGTATTCTGAGTAATAATAATTTGCATCAATGTAAACTCTGTCAAAAAGTGTTGTTCTAAATCCTAATTCAGCCGATTTAGCTTTCTCTGGACGTATTGGATCTACACTAAAGAATTTTAAACTATCTTGACTTCTATGTTCTAGTCTAGGTAGGTAATAATTAATTAATGATTGAACTGTTACTAAGTTTTCTCCATAATCTACTCCATGACCATTTAAATTTCCTATCAGAATAGCTCTACCAACATTGTAAAATAAATATTGATCGGAAAGTGTTGGGTTTCTTATTGCAGATGAGAATGAGAGACGAATAATATCTGTTTCTGTAACTTTATAAACCAAGGATGCTGCAGGTGAAAAGTTAAAATCAAAGTTCTCATTTTTATCCATTCTGAAGGTTCCATTTACTTTTAATTTATCAAAGTATAAATCTTTTTCAAAACCAGAGTAAATACCATATTCTGTGTTAGATATTTTGGTGGAATCTGTATCCATAAAAATAGAACCTTTAGAATCAGGAGAATACAGACGGAAGTTAGCTCCAATTTTTATGTCAGCAAATTTAGGATGTAATTGGTATTCTGCATGCAAATGATTTAATGCAGATTTGTCGTAAAAACCTGTACCTCCTTCAATAGGAATTTTGGAAGTAATATCATTTAGTGCATTTTCAAATTCTTCAGTTCCAGGAATTAATCTATTTGTTTCTAAATCTGTTTGATATCTTGTCAAATCATGTAATGCAATAATTTCTTCTGCATTAGCATTGAGTACAGAATCAGTCAAATTTATCCAGTCAACAAGTTCAATTATTTCACCATTAAATGTATATTCTGCAACATATGGAAAAGAGCTAATTATAGTAGTTTCAAAATTACTCCATCCTATATCTTCCAATGAAAAATTATTTTTCCAGTTGTTTTTGTAGGAGGTATACCAATCTTGATTTGAAATTAAATTATGCTCCTGTAATTTTATTGCGGTAAAAACAGCGTCATAACTATTTCCAGCATCTTCTTTAGAACGATACGCTCTTACAAAAAACTGATCCTCTTTCTTTATTTCCATTATATTTTGGAAAAACTGAATATTTTTCAGACTAAAACGGTTGTCCCCCTGATATACTGTAGTTCCTGTTCCATAATTGAATTTGTACATCATTTCAATGTCAGGTTTTATCTTATAGTGTAATGAAGATGAGAATTTCAAGTTATTGGTATTATAATCAACAATATCTTTTTCCATATAGCCAGTTCGATAAAACACACCTAGTCCTCCAAAATCTTTATAATCATCTGCATCAATATCTCTAAGATCATTTAGATCTCCATCAGTATCTTCATCTCCATATCTATTAACTGCATCATATCCTCCAGGATTATTTATATCTGCTTCCGTACCATCAACTTGCGCCATATTATCTGCTTCCCAATCATGAGCTTTCATATAAGAAAAATTAATTTTGTAGGCGAAAATATCTTCACCATTTTTATCCTTAAATTTTTCTGCTAATCTGATAATACTTTCAGATAAATTTCTACTTCCAAATTTTTGCTGAACACTTAACCCCTGATGTTGAAATGGATTTTTAGTATTCATTTTTATAACTCCATTAAATGCATTTGGCCCAAAATAAGCAGAACTAGCGCCTTGTATAATCTCAACTTTTAAAATATCCAATTCGGAGGCTCCCAAAAAGTTTCCAAGTGAAAAGTTCATTCCAGGAGCTTGATTATCTACTCCATCAATAATTTGTAAGGAACGAACAGGAGAGGTGCTGTTAAAACCTCTGGTATTTATAATTTTAAATCCCAAACTTGCAGCGGTTATATCAACACCTTTTAAGGCTCCCAATCCATCATAAAAATTAACGGAAGGTGTTTCTTTTATTGCCAGAATATCCATTGCTTCAATGGTGAGTGGGGATTCTTTTTGTTTTTGGGTTAATCTGGAATCTACAATTTTTACTTCCTTTATTAGTTTGTTGTCTGATTTTAAATAGATATTATAAAATCCATTTTTCTTTTGCCACTCTTCCTTTTTTATATTAATAATTTGTGTGGAGTATCCCATGTAAGAAACCGTTAGTTTTACAGGAAAATTTTCAGAAGGAATAGTTATTTCAAACTTTCCATTAAAATCGGTAGAAACACCAATGTTTTGTGTTTTCCAAACTACATTGGCACCTATTAATTCTTCTTTAGTAAGTTTATCGGAAATTTTACCTTTAACTATAATTTGTGAAAAACAAATTTGAGAAATAAGTAAAGAAAAAAGAAGTAAAAGTCTATTCATAAAAATAATTTCTATTATTTCGCAATATACTATTTTATGAGCAAATATATATTACATAATTCTGATTTATTGAGGGGAAAAGACTTCTCTTTGAAAATAAATAACCGTTCTTTTCTGTATGCAGATGGTTTTTTTGAAAGTATAAAAGTAATAAATTCTAATTGTTTTAATTTAGAATCCCATTTTAATAGAATTATAAATACTGCAGAATTTTTTAAAATGGATATTTGTTTCTCCTTTTCAGAACTTAAAAATTTACTAGATATATTAATAAGGGAAAATGAAATTTTAGGAGGGAGAATGAGAATGGTTTTCTATAGAGAATCTGATGGAAAATATTTCCCAATAGAAAATAAGATAGGCTTTGTAGCAGAAATTGAAAAATCAGAAAACAGTTTTACATTAAATGAAAATGGACTGAAATTGGGACTCTTTACAGAGATGAGAAAAGATAAAAGTAAGTTTTCTAATTATAAAACTACTAATGCAGCTATTTATGTTTTGGCTTCTATTTACGCAAAAGAGAATATTTGGGACGATTGTTTACTGTTAAATTCTGAAAATAACATTATTGAAAGTTCTAATTCTAACTTGTTTATTGTAAAAAAGAATAGAATAATTACTCCACCAATTACAGATGGATGTGTAGATGGAACAATGAGAAGTTTTATAAAAAGTCAGTTTGATGTTCACGAAAAATCTATTACAAAAGAGGATTTGTTTTCTGCAGATGAAGTTTTTCTGAGCAACGCAATTGAAGGTGTAAAATGGATAGAAAGTTTTGAGGAAAAAAAATACCAATCCTACAAAATTGCAAGATTGGTATTTAATAAATTGAATACTTAATTTACTTCTTAATATTCTTTACAATATTCTTAATTTTCTTTTTAGAAATAATTGAAGATTGATTTTCCCCCACTTTTTTACTTACATTATTTGTGGTAAATCCATTCTCATCTCTAGTATGATCAGCTGTGAAAATAAAGTCTATATCAAAATCAATTCCCATATCATTAATAATTTGGCTCCCAACAACTTTATGTACTAAATTTGTTTTTGTTACAGATATTATTTCTCCAACAATTACTGTATCTGTTGTTACGGTTACAGTAGTTCCTGATTGAGCCCAAGTACCATCATCAACAAGATTATTGTTGTTGTCCCATGCGTTAAAATCACCATTGTCCCAGAATTTTTGTGTCACAGTCTCCATTGAATCTTTATTTGTTTCTGTTTCTGTCCAAGTTGAATCCATAACGACCATTCCTCCCATAGTAACTACCATGTGAATATCAACTACTTCAGAGTTAGTAATCCAAGATCCACCTACAATCCCATAAGTGCAATTTCCTTCATCTACTTCTGCATCTGGGTTGTAATTAGTTGCAATAGTATCCATACAACCTTCTTCCTTTTTACATGCCGTAAACAGAATAGAAACAGCAAATAGTGCGTAAATTATTTTTTTCATTTTTTCATTTTAGTTAATATGGCGCAAAAATAACTTTTTAATTAGAAATACTCTGATAAGCATAGTATTCTTTTTTTACTAAATAAAATTAGAGTTCTATAGTAAGTCAAATTGGCTTAAATGATGCGTAAAATGTTTCCTTTGGAATAGTAACCATTGCTCCGAATTCAACTCCCCGAAAAATGGATGTATGGATTTAAAACCACTATTTTTAGTTAAGAAGGTTAACATAATTCTTGTAGAATTTATTAACTCTGTTTTTAATTCTTCTATGTTTTCTGAAATACCATCCTTAAAATTATAACCAATATCTTTTGGTATTTCTATTCCTCTACTAATGGCTTTATCACTATGTAAAAAGGCAATGGCTTTTTCTATGTTTTTTTCTTTTACTATTAATTTGGTATTTTCTAAATGAATCATTTTACTACTCTGTATCAAATGCTTTAGCATTTTTTTAGGAGTCATTTTTCCCCATTCAGCTTTACTGTCTTTTTTTAAGTTTCCTAAAGCAGAAATTAGGGTAGAGGTAAAGAATTTATTCAGTTTTCTTTCCATATTTTTGTTCTCTTTTTGTCATAAAAGTCCAAGCTATAATTCTGCTTTTTTTGTTTGCTGTTCCTATTTCAATTTCTTTTATCTGATGTACTTTTAATCTCTTTAAATTAATGTAAATTCCATGTAAATTCTTTTTCTTGGAAACTAAAGTGCTGAACCATACACATTTATTGGCGTATTTAGCACTTTCCTTTATCATGTTTTGTATAAATTGATATTCCCCCCCCTCATATATTAACTCTTCTGATACTCCAGAAAAGTTCAGTTTTGGGTTTTTGTGATATTTTCCTGTTAAGTTTCTTACTTTTTGCCTTGAACCTTCCAAAGCTTCTTTTTTGGAAGCATGAAATGGAGGATTACAAATTGTTATCTCAATAGTATCCTCTTCTTTAATAATACCTTCAAATATTTTAGTACTGTCATTCTGAAAACGAAAATCAACCTTTCCTTTTAAGTTAGGGTTAGAACTGATTATTTTTTTAGCAGTTGCAACAGATTTCCTGTCAATTTCAGAAGCAATAAAGTTCCAATTGTATTCTGTTATACCAATAATAGGGTAAATACAACTTGCTCCTACACCAACATCTAAGCAGTTTATAGTTTTTCCTTTTCTCATACTTTCTTTTAATAAATCAGATATATGATGAATGTAATCGGCACGGCCTGGTATTGGTGGACATAAATTAGTGTCAGGAAATTTCCAAAACTTAACATCATAATAATGGCTTAATAAAGCTTTGTTAAGTAGTTTTACAGCTATTGGATCAGAGAAGTCAACAGTTTTTTCCCCATCTTTATTTTTCTTTACATACTTCTCTAACTCAGGAGTTTCTTTTATTAATGCAAGTAAATCGTATTGCTCTCTATTTTTGTTGTTAGGGTGTAATGTTGTTTTTGTTTTTTTGAGTGCTGTCATTTTTTATAAAATAGAAATTAGAGTGGTGAAAAAATTATTTATTTTTAGAGACAAATCCAAAAAGTGCGAATATCTGCAGTTCCATCTCCATCAAGATCTTCTGTGCTTTCTTCATTTTCTATATTGGTTAATGAACTATCACAATATTGTCCTGGAGATTCATGAGTAACCGCAAAATATTCATCATAATCGGAGTAACCGACATCAACCCCTATCTCATCAAGCTCAGTAATGCTCAGAGAAGAATTATTTGTTACTTCAAAACTCATTTCACAACTTTTGCACATGTCTGTTTCACAGGAAGTAAAAATAAATCCTACTGATACAGTAAGTAAAAATAGTTTTGTTTTCATGTTATTCTATAAGTTTGAGAAATAACTCTCTAAGTCATCTCCCATTTTCTTTACTATTTCTTCAAGTAGTGTATTTTTCTTGTGTGTCCAGGATAATTCATGAATACCTATAAATTCTTTAGGTATTGCTTGTGGATTTGGTCTTGAATACCAATTCAATTTGAATGAATCGGATCCTTTCCATATTGTAAAGTGAGTTTCTCCACCTGCGTTACACCTTCCTATTCGTATGAAATTATAATTTTCATCAAGAATTTCTCCCTTTTCTAGTAAGAAGTTTATTAATTCTTGATATTCATTTTTTGGAAACATAATTATTTGTTTGATTAATATTAGAATTTAGTTCTAGGAATATAATTTAAAGAGTGATTATTTATTATAATTTTTTTTAGGTCTCTTTAACAAACACAAAAATAATAGTTTTTTATTAACATTAAGATATTTATTATTATTTTTGAAACTTTCTTAATTTAAAGATTAAAAATTATGAGTATAGTATTTGGTATTTTATTGATTTTAATAGCGTTTTTTGTATTTGGTGGATATACGAGACATAAGTCTGGAGAAATAAATGTTTTGATTTATGATAATGATGGTCTTATTGTGTTGATATGTTTAGTTTTATTGATTTCCGGATTATATTTTATCTTCAGTTAAACACTTTTATTTTTTATAAATCCAATAATCTACTCCTCCATGGTGACTGCATGCTCCTTGCCCAGTTGCAGAACTCTTCCATCCATCATTACAAATAGCTCCAATTCTTTCCTTTTTATTACAACTAGAAAGGGTGAAAAATAACATTAAATAGACAATTATTTTTTTCATTAACCTTTTTTTACAAATTCTGATTTTAGCTGCATGGAGCCAAAACCATCAATTTTACAGTTAATGTTATGTTCTCCTTCAGTTAAGCGGATATTCTTTACTTTGGTACCTGATTTTACTGGTTTTGGAGCACCTTTTACTGGTAAGTTCTTGATAACAATAACGCTATCCCCTGTTTGTAAACGAGTTCCATTGCTATCCAATACTTGTAATCCGTTTTCTAATTCTACTTCTTTTGGACTCCACTGATTTGTACATTCTGGGCAAGTGTAGGAATCATCTCCTGTTGAATATCCATAAGGAGATTCACATACTGGGCAAGCTTTCATTTCTTCTGACATATTTTTATTATATTTTTGAATTCGTAATTTTCATGATTTCATCTTCTTGGGCACAAGCATCATCAACTATTTGTTGTCCTCTCTTTAAAATATCGGTTACAAAGGCTTTGTCCTCACAATCACCACAATTAATTTTTACATTAAGGAAAGCACCAATTACAGCAGTACGAGCACAAAGCGCACCTACTCCAGCATCAGTTACTGAGTTAGGGTTTCCAAAGTCCGCCATAGCTTTTATTACTTCCATAGAGTTGTAAGCAGTTTCCATTACCTTAAAGGGAGTGAGGATAGCATATTTAGTTGCTGCTTGTATAGCATTATGTCTGATTGCTTTTGCTTCTTCAGTATCTTTTGGCTGGCGGAAAGCATCCATAATTTTGTTAAATGCATTGGTGTCTTCATCTACTAAATCCAATAAAGTCCTTTGGTATTCCATTCCTTTTTCTGCCCAATCTGAGAACTCTTCCCATCTATCGTCCCAACCTCTTTTATGTGCAGAAAGATTAGCTACCATTGTTCCTAATGAAATACCCATTGCTCCAGCATAAGCAGAAATTGAACCTCCACCAGGAGCAGGACTTTCGCTTGCTGTTTCATCTACAAAATCAGTAAGATTCATGTTTACAAGTGGTTTGTTTGCATCAGCATCTAACATGTATTCAATTATTCTTTCTTCAGGGTTGAAAGGAGCTAATTCATCTAATCCTAAAGTTTTAATTGCAATTTTAATGATTTCACTTTCAGAAATTCCTGTTGAACGTTCTTGTTTTTTAAGGAAGTGTTTCCCCGCATCAATCAACACTTTTTTAGGTACTAAACCAATTAATTCCGATCCTGTAACGCGCATTCCTCTTGCGATTGATCGCTCACAAGTCTTGTCGAATACCTCATGTAAAGGGGAAATGTTGATGTCTGTAAGATTGTAAGATATTTGTGCCACTCCATATTCTTCAATATACCAACCAATCCCTTTTACAGCTTTGAATAATCCTGGTTCTTTTAATGGGTTTCCGTCAGCATCTTTCATTACTTTTCCTGAAAGTGTACCTCCTTCTCTTTTTATTCTTCCTGCTTCACGGATGTCAAAAGCAACTGCATTTGCTCTACGAGTAGAAGTGGTGTTTAAGTTAACATTATAAGCCACTAAAAAGTCACGAGCTGAAATTCCTGTTGCTCCTGATTTTTCAACTGATTTGTTAAATTCAGCAGGACCAAAATCTGGTTTCCAATCCGTATCCACTAATTTTTTGGATAATCCTTCATATTCTCCTTGTCTGCAATTGGCAAGGTTTTTACGCTTTTCTTCTTTTGCTGCTGCTTCATAATGGTAAACAGGAATTCCAAGTTCTGTTCCTACTCTTTCTCCTAATTTGTGTGCCCATTTTGATGTTTCTTCCATACTAATATTTGCAATTGGCACTAGTGGACAAACATCAGTAGCTCCCATTCTTGGGTGTTCACCTGAGTGTTTGCTCATATCAATTAATTCTTGTGCTTTTTGTATCAGTAAAAATGCGGCATCAATTACTTGTTGAGGTTCTCCGACAAATGTAATTACCGTTCGGTTTGTCGCTTTTCCTGGGTCAACATTTAGGAGTTTTACTCCATCAATTTCCTCTACAATTTGTGAGATAATTTTAATTTTCTCCTCATCTCTACCTTCTGAGATATTTGGAACACATTCTATAATTTTTTTACTCATTTTTTATATTTTAGTAGTGCAAACTTAAAGAAATAAATTACTACAAACTACAAAGTAAAACCCAAAAACTATCTTATTTTTGCCACATATGAATTCAGAATTAGAAAATGGGACTATTCTTCCGTTAATGGAAGCGTTTTACACCATACAGGGAGAGGGTTTTTACTCAGGTAATTCCGCTTATTTTTTAAGAGTAGGAGGTTGTGATGTAGGTTGTCATTGGTGTGATGTAAAGGAAAGTTGGGATGCCAATTTACATCCTCCCACTAAGGTAGAAGATATGGTTTCTCCCATTCTGAATTTCCCTTCTGATACGGTAGTTGTTACTGGAGGGGAGCCTTTAATGTGGAATATGAATTTTTTAACTGAATCCTTAAAACAAAAAGGATTGAAAACCCATTTGGAAACTTCTGGAAGTCATAAATTAAGTGGCGATTGGGATTGGATTTGTCTTTCCCCAAAGAAGTTTCAGAAACCATTGGATGCAATAAAACCATTGGTAAACGAGTTGAAGATAATAGTGAAAAATAAATCAGATTTTAAGTGGGCGGAAGATCAAAAAGTTGGAGTTTCAGAAAATTGTAAACTCTATTTGCAACCAGAATGGAGCAACAAAGAAGAGATGATTCCACTTATAATTGATTATGTAATGCAAAATCCGGAATGGCAAATCTCCTTACAAACCCATAAATATTTACAAATACCATAAATGAAAAAACTCATTATCATTATTTTAATTTGTACACCAATTTTATCTTTTTCTCAACAGACAGATTACAAAACTTATGATAAAATTGTAGATTTGATAGAACTGGGCAACTTGGAAAAAGCCAAAAAACTAACTTTAAAACTAATCGATAAATCTGAGGGATGGAATCAGGTGCATTTGTTAATGTCCAATATTTATTTTAAGGAAGGAGATATCTCTGAAAGTTCAAATTCATTTCTAAGTGCTTATCCAGAAAATGAAGTTGAAAGTGCTTTACCAATCTTTTTAATGGGAGAAAAATATTTTGAGGCAGCCTATTATTCTGCAGCTTTACAGTTATTAAAAATTTCAGAGAATTTGTTAAAACAAAACCTTATTGAATGGAAGAATTCAGATAAAAAAAACAAGCATTCATATGCAGGAGAAATAAATAAAAATAAAAGATTAATTACAAATTGTCAGTTTTCAATTGATGCCATGAAAAATCCTTTAGAGTTTAAGTTTGAAAATATGGGAGAAAACATCAATACTGAAAATGCAGAATATTTACCATTTATTTCTGCAGATGATGAGTTTTTTATTCTGACTCGTAGAATGGAAAAAGAAGGAATGATTGATCAGGAAGATTTTTTCATTTCATATAAATCGGAAAATGAAAAATGGCAAAAGCAAACTCCTATGTCGATAAATACTCTTAAAAATGAGGGAGCAATTACTATTTCGGCAGATGAAATGTTTTTAGTTTACACTGCTTGCGACAGAGATGGAGGGATTGGAAGTTGCGATTTGTATATTTGTGTGAAAACAGAAAATGGAGAGTGGTCGGATGCAATGAATTTGGGAAATGTAGTAAATTCGAAAGCATGGGATTCGCAATCTTGCTTTTCTCCTGACGGAAAATATTTGTATTTTATAAGTAACAGAGAAGGAGGATTTGGTGGGAAAGATATTTGGAGAACAGAATTGACAAGATTTGGTTTTTCTGAACCGAAAAATTTAGGAGAAAATATCAATACAAAACATGATGAAATGTCTCCATTTTTACACCATGATAATCTGACATTTTACTTTGCATCAAAAGGCCATACAGGAATGGGAGATTATGATTTATTTGTAAGTAGGAGAGAGAACACAGATTCGGATTGGGGAACTCAAGAAAATTTGGGATATCCAATAAATTCCAATAAAGTGGAAAATTCTTTGGTGGTTTCTTCTGATGGGAAAACGGCATATTTTGTTTCAAATAATAGTGGTTTTGGAAAGGAGGATATTTTTACTTTTCAACTTCCAAAGGAAAAAAGAGCAACTGAAATTTCAGAGTTAGAAAAAGAAATCATTACTCAATTAGAGGGAGAAGAAATCATTTTGGAAAATGTACTTTTTGAAATAAATTCCTTTGTTTTAATGGAGAGTTCCTTTGATGAATTAGGTTTGTTAATTGATTATTTAAAGAAAAATCTTTCTGTAAAAATACATATTGAAGGTCATACCGATAATGTTGGAAAGAAAACAGATAACCAAATTTTATCAGAAAATAGAGCAAAGGCAGTTTACAATTATTTGTATAAAAATAGAATTAATTCCAATCGACTTACTTTTAAAGGTTATGGTGAAAGTAAAGAAATTGCGAGTAATTCAACTGAAAAAGGGAGAGAAAAGAATAGAAGAACCTCTTTTGTTATTAAGAGGTAAATTAATTCAAAATATCCTCTTTACTTTTGGGTTTTTCATCCATTCTCCAAATAAATCCATCCAGATATTTATCTTCTTCTTTTACTTCATTAAAGGGAGTTGTTATTGATTTTGGTATAATTTTATAAGTGATATTAGAAAGTTTACTGTCCAACATATTTATACTGATGTCGGTGCAAATGGCTTTATTTATTCCCATTTTTTCCTTTTTATCGTCTTCTATCAAAAACAATGATTGTCCATTTCCAACTACATTTAATTTTTGAAGTTTATTCTCCTTAAAAATTCCTACCATATATTTCCCTTTTATCTGATTGTAATGAAGAGAATCCGCTTTAGAAATAATAATTGGATTTGGATAAAAATACATCCTATGAATTTTTTGTTTGTACATTTTTATATTGATGCTATCGGAAGTAATTTGCATATCGTCTACCCATAAAACCGGATTGTTGTACAAGTTCACCACAGAATCGGTTAAACTATAAAATAAGGAATCACATTTCCCTTGAAAATCTTCTTTAAAAATTTTCACATTGTTGTAGGCAATAATATTTTCCTTTCCTTTTATATTGTTACTCACAAATTTATTTGAGGTCATAAATAGGGTATCCTTTTCAAAAATTATATTTAGCAAGGCATTTTGTGTGACTTCTATATATTCTTCTTTTTCGAAATATTCAGCTAAGTTTCCGTTTATAATAATATTATTCACTGTGTCAATCATGCAAATATTATCAATTGCTTTTCCGTATCCTTTGTTTCTGTCGTAAAATAAACTATCTCCTTTTATTGTGTAATCACTATCTGTTATGTATGCGTTTTCCCTGAATTGCGATAAATTAGTATTTGTATTGTACCAACCATTTTCGCAATAAATAGTATTGTTTTTGGAGTAGATAAATGATGGTCCTAAAAAGAAGGATTTTTTAGTTTCAGAATTATAGATAAGAGTATCGGTTTCTACTGTATAATCTTTTCCTGTAATTCTTACATTGTCCTTAAAGTAAAAGTTATGTGAGATAGCATTATATGACCCTTTGTTTGATGTAACTGAAGTTTCTTTATCAATAATTTCTCCTTTTTTTGGATAAAAGGAAGTGTTTTTTTTAAAATTATAAGTTATTTCAGAAGTGATTAAAGTTGTGTTTTTATCTTTTAAAATTACTCCTCCACTCAAATGTGCCGAACTCTTATTTCCATTGTAAACAAGTTTTTTACCGCTCATAAAAAGAGAATCCCCTTTGTTGATGGAAATCTTCCCAAAGGCAATCATTTTATTTTCCTTTTTATAATGATGAGAGGAATCGCATTTCATTATTGCACCATTGTGCTGAAATTTTACATTTCCAATATACAACCAATAATCAGGGTGTTTTTCGGAACTCGAAATTATTCTGTCAGAATTAATGAGTTCAATTTGTTCAGAATTTTGAGCATAACTATTCACACTCCAAAGAAGTATTATTATGTAAGTTATGTATTTCAATTTTATCTGAAAAAAGTTTGTTTTCTATCTGGCCCTACAGAAACAATACTTATTGGAGTTTCAAGTTCTTTTTCAAGGTATGCAATATAATCGTGCACCTCTTTTGGAGCTTCATCCAATGATGTAATATCCATTAAGTTTTTGTCCCAACCTTTTAATTCAGTATAAACAGGAGTAAGGTTTTCATTGTCCTCAAACGGAAGGTAATCAATCTTATTGCCATTAAGCATGTAATGTGTGCAAACTTTTATGATGTCTAACCCTGAAAGAACATCTGCTTTCATCATATTTAATTTGGTAACACCATTAATGTTAATAGCGTATTTCAGAGCTGGTAAATCAATCCAACCACATCTTCTTGATCTTCCAGTTGTTGCTCCAAATTCATTTCCAATTCTTCCTAATCTCTCTCCAACTTCATCAAATAATTCTGAAGGAAAAGGACCGCTTCCAACTCTAGTACAATAAGCTTTAAATATTCCAAAAACTTCTCCAATTTTATTGGGAGCAATTCCCAATCCTGTACAAGCTCCAGCTGCAATTGTGTTGGATGAAGTTACAAATGGATAAGAACCAAAATCGATATCCAAAAGTGTGCCTTGAGCTCCTTCTGCCAAAATTTTCTTTCCATCCTTTAATGCTTTATGGATAAAGTGTTCACTCTCAATGTGCTCAAATCTCTTTAAGGTTTTTAAGCTGTCAAACCACTTTTTTTCTAATTCTTCTACTTCATATTCAAAGTCATAAAAATCCAGAATTTGAATGTGTTTTCTTTTTAATTTTTCGTATTTTTCTTTAAAATTTGGATCTGAAATATCTCCAACTCTTAGTCCGTTTCTTCCAGTTTTATCCATGTAAGTTGGACTAATACCTTTTAATGTGGATCCAATTTTGTTTTTACCTTTTGCTTTTTCGGATGCGGCATCCAAAAGTTTGTGTGTTGGTAAAATAAGATGTGCTTTTTTAGAAATTAACAGTTTTGACATTTCCACATCTAAATTGTCGATAGCAATAATTTCATTTTCAAAAATTACTGGATCAATAACCACTCCATTTCCAATTACATTTATTGCTCCATTATGGAAAATTCCTGAAGGAATTGTATGTAAAACATGTTTTATTCCATCAAATTCTAAAGTATGACCAGCATTTGGTCCTCCCTGAAATCGTGCTATAATATCGTATTTTGTTGTAAGTACATCTACAATTTTCCCTTTTCCTTCATCTCCCCATTGCAACCCTAAAAGTACATCTGCCTTCATTTCTTTTATTTATTTTGACAATTATTACAAATTCCGTAAAAGTTTAAAGCATGTCTTTCAATTTTGAAATTCATGTTGTCCACTATACTATTTTTTATTTCCTGAATTCTGGGATCACAAAATTCAATTACATCATTACATTTGTTACAAATTAAATGATCGTGTTGTTTGTTTAAAAAACACTTTTCGTATTGCGCTTGAGATTTATCAAATTGGTGTTTTCGTATCAATTTACAATCCAATAAAATTTCAATTGTATTGTACAGAGTTGCTCTGCTAACTCTGTAGTTTTTATTTTTCATCTGAATATACATGGATTCAATATCGAAATGCCCATCATGATTGTATATTTCTCGCAAAATAGCATACCTTTCAGGGGTCTTCCTCTGCTTGTTATTTATCAAATATTCAGTAAAAATATTCGTAACTTCAGTATGTAATTCTTCTTTTATCATTGTTTTTAACAAGGCGTAAAAATAAGCAAAATACCCAAACTGAAAGTAATTTGTAAGTTGATATTATTAAAAAATTAAATGTGTTTATAAGTTCTTTTAATTTCTTTAATTCCGTCAATTTTTGTGAGTTTTTCATTCAACGAATTTAGGAAAGTAACATTGTGGACAAAGAGAGTAATTTCTCCTTCAAATATACCATCTTCTGAAGAAATATTGATGGACCTTATGTTTACATGCATTTGAGAAGAGATTACTTTTGTAACACTATTCATTAGTCCTACACGGTCAATTCCTCTAATGTTAATTGTAGCAATAAAATCGATTGTTTCTTTATCTACCCATTTTGCTTTTAAAATTCGGTATGCATAATTTGATCTTAATTGGATGGAATTTGGACAATCTGTTTTGTGAATTTTAATTCCATCTTCTACAGTTGTAAATCCGAAAATTTTATCCCCAGAAATAGGATTGCAACAAACGGCTAATTTATAGTCCAAAACATCTTCATTATCATCAAAAACAATAATTTTATTATCTTTTTTTGATTGAGTAATTGATCTTCCACCTCTGTATATTTTTTGTTTTATTGTTTCGTACCAACCTGCGGTTTTTATTTTTACAAAACCTTTTAATTCAGAATTAGAGATTGATGAAATTCCAAATTTGTAATATAAATCCAATGAAGTATTTACATTGAAATGTTTTATGAGCTCGGTTTCTGTTTTTCTATTCAGTTTTACTTTTAGATGTCTCAATTTTCTTTCTACAACTTCTTTTCCTCTTGAGGCAATTTCCTTTTTTTCAACTTTTAAGGAGGACTTTATTTTTGTTTTCGCTTTGGAAGTAACTACAAATCTTAACCAATCTTTTTTTGGTTTTTGTTTTTTAGAAGTGATAATTTCTACCTGATCTCCACTATTTAAAACATGGCTTAAAGGCACTAGTTTTCCGTTTACTTTTGCTCCCAAGCAATTTATTCCAACTTCCGAATGTATTTCAAATGCAAAATCTAAGGCAGTGGCACTTTTTGGTAGGGTTTTTAGGTCTCCATTTGGCGTGAAAATAAATATTTCACTAGAAAATAAATTCAATTTAAAGTCATCAATAAAATCAACCGCATTGGATTCAGGATTTTCTAAAACCTCTCTAATCTGGTTAATCCAATTGTCTAACGAACTTTCCTTTTCAGTTACCCCTTTATACTTCCAATGCGCTGCGTATCCTTTTTCAGCAATGTCGTCCATTCTTCTACTTCTAATCTGAACTTCTACCCATTTCCCTTCTGGTCCCATTACAGTGGTGTGTAAGGATTCGTATCCATTTGTTTTGGATGTAGAAATCCAGTCTCTCAATCGGTCAGGATTTGGTTTGTAGAAATCGGTAACTATAGAGTACACTTGCCAACAATCTGATTTTTCATTCTCAATATCTGAATCTACAATAATTCTGATAGCAAATTTATCGTAAACCTCTTCAAAAGAAATTGATTGCTTCTCCATTTTTTTTCTGATAGAGAAGATAGATTTTGGCCTACCTTTAATGTCAAATTTAATATTATTTTCTTTTAAAGATGACTTTATTGGTAAAATAAATTTATTGATGAATTTCTTTCTTTCAACTTTGGTCTCGTTTAGTTTTGATGAAATAGATTTGAAAATATCCGGATTTGTAAATTTTAACCCTAAATCTTCTAATTCTGTTTTAATAGGATAAAGTCCTAATCGGTGAGCAAGTGGAGCATACAGATATAATGTTTCAGATGCAATTTTAAGTTTTTTTTGTTCTGGCATTGAATCCAAAGTCCTCATATTGTGCAGTCTGTCGGCTAGTTTTATGAGTATCACTCTTACATCATCCGAAAGGGTAAGTAACATTTTCCTGAAATTTTCTGCCTGAAGAGAAATATCTTGGTCAAATACATCAGAAATTTTAGTTAGCCCTTTAATGATTCTAACAATTTTCCCTCCAAACATCCTTTCAATATCCTCAATTTCATAGTCGGTATCTTCAACAACATCATGTAATAAAGCACAAGCAATAGAAGTAGCTCCAAGTCCTATTTCCTTTGCAGATATATGAGCAACAGCAATAGGGTGGTAGATATAAGGTTCTCCTGATTTTCTGCGCATTTCCTTATGCGCGTCAACAGCTAAATTAAAAGCTTTTCGGATAAGTTTTTTGTCTTTTTTATCCGTTTTATCAGAACAAGCTCTTAGCAGATTTCGATATTTATTTAATATCTCTTTTTCTTCTTTATTGGTGTCAATTGGGCTCATTTTGCAGATACTTAATAATTAAATATTGGTAATTTCCCCATTAAATTATTTACCTTTTCTTTTACGGAATTAATTACATTTTTATCTTCAAAGTTTATAATCACTTCATCAATTAAATCTACAATATAAGGGATAGTATCTTCTTTAATCCCTCTTGTAGTAATTGCTGGAGTTCCTACTCTCATCCCAGAAGTTACAAAAGGAGATTGAGTATCGAAAGGAACCATGTTTTTGTTTACAGTAATATCGGCAAGTACCAATGCATTTTCAGCTTGTTTCCCTGTTATTTTTTTGCTTCTTAAATCAATAAGCATACAGTGATTTTCTGTTCCTCCTGAAATTACTTTATATCCTTTTTCTATAAAACATTCGGCCATTTTTTTAGAGTTAGAAATTACTTGTTGTCCGTATTCTTTAAAAGAAGGTGAAAGAGCTTCCCCAAAAGCAATTGCTTTAGCGGCAATTACATGTTCTAATGGTCCTCCTTGACTTCCAGGAAATACTCCAGAATTTAATATAGCAGACATCATTCTTGTAACACCTTTTGGAGTTTTTAGTCCCCACGGATTTTCAAAATCCTTCCCCATCATAATCATTCCTCCCCTTGGTCCTCTTAAAGTTTTGTGAGTTGTAGTTGTAAGAATATGACAATATGGTGCAGGATTACTTAACAATCCAGCGGCTATTAACCCTGCGGGATGCGCGATATCCGCCATTAAAATAGCTCCAACTTTATCTGCAATTTCACGGAATTTTTTATAGTCCCAATCTTGAGAGTAAGCAGAAGCTCCACAAATAATAAGTTTTGGTTTTTCTGCAATTGCAGTTTCTTCAATTTTATTGTAATTTACTAATCCAGAATTTTCTTCTACATTATAAAAAGAAGTTTTGTATAATTTCCCTGAAAAATTGACTGGGGATCCATGGGTTAAATGTCCTCCGTGAGAAAGGTTAAATCCTAAAATTTTATCTCCAGCATTTAGGCAAGCGAGCATTACTGCAGCATTTGCTTGAGAACCAGAATGAGGTTGAACATTTACATATTCCACTCCAAATAGTTCTTTTGCTCTGTCAATAGCCAATTGTTCAACTTGGTCTACAATTTCACATCCTCCATAATATCTTTTAAAAGGATATCCTTCAGCATATTTATTGGTCAAACAGCTTCCCATAGCGTCTATAACTTCCTGACTTACAAAGTTTTCAGATGCAATTAATTCAATTCCATTTCTTTGTCTGTAATCTTCTTTTTCAATCAAATTGAATATTTCTTTGTCTTTTCTCATTTTTTAGTATTATTTTGCTTAAAAATTAATTGGCACAAATATAAAGTTTAATGAATAGAATAACACGACTTTTCGGAATAAAGTATCCAATAATTCAAGGAGGTATGATTTGGTGTAGCGGATGGGAATTGGCCTCATCTGTAAGTAATGCTGGTGGACTGGGATTGATTGGTGCTGGCTCCATGTACCCAGAAATTTTGAGGGAACATATTATAAAATGTAAAGCCGCTACTAACAATCCATTCGGAGTAAATTTACCTCTTTTGTATTCGGATATTGATAAACATATTAATATAATTATAGAAGAAGGAATAAAAATAGTGTTTACTTCTGCAGGAAATCCTGCCAAATTTACTCCTCTTTTAAAGGAAAATGGAATAAAAGTGGTTCATGTAACCTCAAATTTAAAATTTGCAAAAAAATCGGAAGAAGTAGGAGTGGACGCTGTTGTTTCTGAAGGTTTTGAAGCAGGAGGACATAATGGAAAGGAAGAACTTACAACAATGTGCTTGATCCCACTTGTAAAAAATGAGATTAGTATTCCATTGATTTCTGCTGGGGGAATTGGAAGCGGGAGCGCAATGCTTGCTGCTATGAGTCTAGGAGCGGATGGAGTGCAAATTGGAAGTAGATTTGCTGCAAGTAAGGAAAGTTCAGCACATATTAATTTCAAAAATAAAATAGTGGAAGCTAAGGATAATTCAACCATGCTTTCGTTAAAAAAACTGACTGCGGTAAGACTGATGAAAAATTCTTTTTACGATAAAATTGTAGAAGCTCAAAATAGAGGAGCTTCTGTAGAGGAATTAAGAGAATTACTTGGAAGAGCAAGGGCGAAAAGAGGAATGTTTGAAGGGGATATGAAAGAAGGAGAATTAGAAATCGGTCAAGTTTCGGCAACCATTAATGCTGTAATGCCCGTAAAAGATATTATTGATGAAATAATGTTAGAGTTTAATAAAGACAAACAAAAACTATTAAATCTTAATTTTTAATGAAATTTTGAACGGATAAGATGTTTTGAAAAATATTTTTTTCACAAGAAAAATTGCTTAACTTTGTAGATTGAAATTTAAAGTAAATATATTATGAAAAAACTTCTATTGATATTTGTGTCCTT
>Ga0233427_10001142_pt1 | contig 29926 bp, 17 predicted proteins | sample SI_118_April2016_5_FD_179885 | JGI IMG/M metagenome (GOLD analysis project Ga0233427, IMG submission 179885) | Seawater microbial communities from Saanich Inlet, British Columbia, Canada - SI_118_April2016_100_MG | ecosystem: Environmental > Aquatic > Marine > Inlet | place: Canada: British...
CTTGATGTTGGTGTATTTAAGCTTGTTATTCCGTTTAATGATGCAGAAGTAGCTGTTGAATATGCTATTCCGTTAATTAAAAAGTCAATATTTATAGTTGGGATTCCTTGAATTCCTTCAAATATAATATCTAAAGGTAATCCTTCACAAATCTCAATATTGCTAGAACTTACAGTGATAATTGGAAATGGTTCTACTGTAACGTCCACACTTGAACTAGAAGGAATACTAGTGCAATTATTCCCGTCAGTAATTGAAGTAATTGAAATTGTTACTGGATTGTTATTAATGTCATAGTTAGGAGTAACTGATCCTGTCCCTGACATACCAGGATTTATTATAAAAGGTGAGTAAATACCCATTGGAATCTCATTTCCTTGTAAGTTTATTGTAAAAGGAGGCGTCCCTTCAAGCATATTAACTGTTATGTCAGTTGATGTAGTCTGAAAAACTGTTAAAGGGTTTGCGGTAGGTGTTGTAGGGTCTATTTTTGGTTCTGGGTGTATAGTTATGTTACTGCTAGTGGAATAAGGTAAGGCACCATTATTTGTGCATGAGCTTAAAGGGTTAGCAGGAGCCAACTGATATGTAAACAAAAATGTAGTTGATAATGCAGGTATTCCTAGATTAAATATAGGGTTAGTTAAATCTATTGGATTTGCTACTGCAATATTATTGTATACCCAACTTCCAGTAATGTCTTGACTCCCGTCTAATAGTTGGAAAAGATCATAGTTTGTAATTGAGATGTCATTTACACAAATTTCTAAATTTGCATTCGCAATTCCAGTGTTAGGAGGTGTTTCAGCAGTAATTGTAATATTTGTGAACTCATCAGGGCAAATTCCTAGAACGTCTGTTACGGTATAGGTGTAGGATCCAAAAGGATCAATAATATTTCCTAAATTATCTGAAGCTTGAAATGTTCCGCTAGCCACAGGGTTAATTCCATAAGTCCATGCTCCACCAGCATCTCCCCCAGTAGGAAAGAAGGGCGGGGCGTTAAGATTGTGTAAGGTAAAGTCATCCTCACAGATGGTATTTGATGTAGTAATCCCAGATTGAGGTGGGTTTACAACTAATAAATTAACATCAGTATATGCTGATCCGGTACATCCTGATGCACCAGCTCCTAAATCTACTATATCTTGGATCCAATAAGTGAAAGTTCCAGCTGAATTTGTTGGGATAGAAATGGGCAATCCAGTGATAATATCATTACTATTTACATCCACTGTTACTGAGTTTAACCCACTTGCATCATGATATTGAATTTGAAAGTCACCTACTCCGGTAGGAGAAAAAATTAAGTTAACATTATCGTTTAAACATGCCTCATTTGCTGTAGCGTTCGTGCTAAATGTAGCTGTAGGAATGTCACTGACAATTATAGTTATTTCTTCAAAATCAGTAGAAGGACAATTAATTGAAATATCGGCAGTGTATCTAATTGTATATGTTCCGGAAGCTATTGGTGCCCAGGATCCAGGATTGATAATTACAGTTCCTGGTAAACCTCCCGTTACATCAGTCCAATTTATTCCTGTAAATGGACTTGGTTGTATGCAAGAAGGACAATTTGCAGTTGCATTAAATTGAGAATTTAAGTCAATAGTTGTGCCATCCAAACATATTTCAATCGAATTAGCAGGTAAAGTTCCTGCATTTGGAGCATCTTCAATAGCTACAAGTATTTGAATCGCACTTGGGGAAGGGCATCCTGCTTGCGGACTTACTTCATATTCAAATGTGTGATAGTTACCTGGTGTTGTTGAAGGGAATATAGAAGGATCTAGTATATAATTAATTCCATTGAATGGTAAACTTGGATCAGGGTTTCCTGTACCAAGAAAGTTCCATATTCCATTTAAATCGGGAGAGCCATTTAAATTATTTGGAAGATATAAACCGGGAGCATCATTTTTACATAAAGTAATAGGGTTAACATTTACTATACCAGCATTTGGAGGACTATTTACTATAACTGAAAGTGTAGGATTAGTTACTGAAGCTGGACACCCTGTAACATCTATAATACTAAGAATAGAATAAGTCGTGTTTTGTGTTGGGTAAAAAGTAATTGGTGTGCCAATTGCAGGACCACTATTTATTAGTCCTAATGAATTTAATTGATATGTTGCATTTGTTGCTGGTCCTGTTATAGGGTTAATTACTAAATTAACATCATAAGGAGCTCCCCCGCTTAATAGAAGATTAAGCATTAAAGGGTCGCCAGCACAAATAGTAGTGTTGCCACTTAAAGTAGCAGAAATTGGATTGGCATTTGGCATTACAGTTACAGTGTCAATTGCAATGCATTGTGGGTGTAGCGAATCGTAAGCAGTTACTTGAAATTGTGTAGTAATAGCAACTGTTGCTACAGGATTTTGAACGTTCGGATTATTTAACCCTGATACCCCACCACTGGTAATATTTTGCCAACTATAATTGTAGCTTGCAGTAGCAGGGCAAGTAACGGGTGTGCTAAAACTTCCGGGAACACTTGCTACAAATCCTTGTGTAGTAAGTAGAGTGTTTTGACTGTCATAAACTTCATAAAAACATTCATCAGCTGCATTGCCCAATGCGGTAAATATTGCATCTAATTGATCGCCATCAGTCACTGGAACTAGATAGCTAACATTCGTAAAATTACCTCCTGTAATCATAGTGTAATTGCTATATAAAGAACCGTTGATATTTATATCTAAATTGTGGTATGTTTGAGGCGCTGTACCTACACTCCAGCCAGCTTGAGTTGGTCCGCCAGCAGAAGGGGGTAAATAATTCCAAAGTTCCAATCTATAATTGCAATTGGCAGTAATAGTTGCTTGAGCATCTAATGTGTCAGATCCTGAACAGGCAGAGGAAATTGTTGAAGATATAATAGTTGGTTGGTCTACTGTTACAGTGAAAGTTGCTGTACAAGTATCGTCTATCCAATTTGAATACATCAAATTATAAGTAGATGTTGTATATGGATTTACAGTAATAGTATCTAAAGAATAACCAATAGGAATATTTCCTCCACTCCAAACTGAACTGTATCCAGAACAAGTTGCAATATTTATATTGTCAATTCCCCAAAAATCATAAATAGTTGATGAAGCATTTGTTTGTTGCCATCTAAATTGTGTTGTTGAGGTTTGAGCAGCCAAAGGAATAGCAAAACAGTGATTTTGCCATCCTGTAAAAGGAAATCCTACTGGGTTAAAATATGTAATTGTTGTCCAGGCCCCTGTAGCAGTTTTGTATTGTACATATACTCCCTCATTAGTTAGATCAGGTCCGTCACATGCTCCTCCTTGTGTTTCTTGCCTAAAGTCAAAACAAATATTTCCTCCACATGATGCGTCAACAGGTATTGTTGTTGCAGTTCTGGGTAAAACAGAACCGCTACCGAACCATAAATGAACTCCACCTTGAGGGTTGGTGCCACAAGGTCCTCCAATAGTATATCCTGCAGATATACCTCCTGGAGCAGCCCATAATCCACTTAATGTTCCTGCAGAAAAGTCATCTGATGATGCTCCTCCAACTCCAACTTGTTGTAGTAAAAGACTTTCTCCACAAGCAATTGAATCTCTTACTGCAACAATACTAGTGTTACATTGCGCAATTGAATTATTTGTATTTACTAAAAGTAGATAGCTTAAAATTATTAAAGAGAGTGATCTAAAAGTAAAAAATATTTTCATTTACTTGATTTTTAAGTTAGTAAGCTCAAATTTTGTAAGAGCATTAATTTTGTTTACGCCAGGCATATCTTCTAACTTTTCCGTGAATTTTGAAAATATGCGTAAGTTGTTATTTATGTTGCATTTCCCTTCAGAGATTGAACTTGCTGATATTGAAAATTGTTTACGATTTTCTATATTATTAGTTTCGCAATTTATACAATTTTCATCATACCATAATTGGTTTTCCCATTCAATAGATAAATTTTGATTTGTATAATTAGATATTTTAAAAATTAAAAATTCAGAATTAAATTGTTCAGTATATTCGCAATTCTGATAAGTAAATTCAATTTTAATACTATCATTTTCAAAATAAGTTTCCCAATTAGCAGGATTTGATCCCGAAAGAGTATTCGATAATAGAGTGGTAAAAGCTATTGTTATAACGGATAAAAATGTTTTCATATAATTGTTTTTCAAAGCAACAAATATACGAAAAAATGACTAAAACTCTTTTTGAATGTTTTATAATCTTATGAGCCCTAAAACAAATAGAGTGTATTTTTATAATTCTTTGATAGAATTTTGTGTAATCCAACCGCTATTTCCATTAGCAATTCTAATATTAATCCAATCCCCAATTTCATCAATTATTACCACTTTACTTCCTGAATGGAGTGAAAATAAATTGGTGCTATTGCTAGTTGGTGCGCTATTCACAATTACTGTTGAAGTGAAAATGATTCCTTCTTTTTTAACAAAATTTTGAGTGTAGGAACTGTGGGTGAAAAATAGCGACATTAAGGTTAATACAGATAAAACTTGTAGCAGCAACTTATTTTTTAGAGTAGTGAATTGTGTTATTAATTTTAATAAGAAAAATAATAGAACAAATATTAATGCTAATGTTTGCCAAATTTTAGTATTGAAAACTTGTGTTAAGCTTATCCGCCATTTTTTGTAGAAAAGTTGAGGTAAGGGCTCAATTCTATCAATTATTTTTAATCTTGCTAGAGCAAGATTGTGTGTTGTTTTCTCTTTCTTTCCGAATTGCAAACTTTTTTCGTAATGCCAAATTGAATTTGCCAAATTTTGTGTTTTGTAATGGCAATTACCTAAATTATAATAAAGCTCAGCACTTTCCAATCCGTTTGCTAAAATGCTGTCGTAAAGAAAAATAGCAGTTGAGTAGTTCTCATTTGCATATTCACTATTAGCTTGCAAGAAAAGTTGCTCTCCTGCAGAGGAATTTAAAGTAAAAAATAAGGGGAGTATGAATATTAGTTTTTTCATTTTAGAGCTGTTTCAACTTCAATAATTATATTTTTTGCTTTGCTAAGCACGGCATCCATTTGTGCATTTTTATTACTTGCTAGTGCATAGCGTGCAAACTCACATTCGTCTAGCAAGGCAATAAATTTACTTTCTACAGCATTCTCAATAGCTGAAGATTTGAAATAAGAGCTTACTGTTTCTTTGGATAAATCCGCACTAGCAACTTTGAATTTATCAGCAAAATAACCCCAAAGTGATTTTTCAATTTCTTCAAAAAATCTATCAAAATCACTAGAATTTATGCAATTTTGTGCAGTTTTTAGTCTTTTTAACGCAATTTTGTTTGCTTTCTTGTTTTTCCAGTCGCTACTTGATTTGTCTGTTTTGCCAACTATTTTGTTGTAAATCCATAATAGGATAAGTAAGAATATTGGTAAAAAGAAAAGAGTGTAAAAAAGTTTTACGTGAATTACTCGTTTCTTTATTGCCTGCAAATTACTTTCTGTGAAAATATAATGGATATCTTTTTGTTCAGTTTTAACTTGTCGCTGACTTGTGCTTCCAGTTTCTTGTTCGTTATTTTTACTAGCCAATATTGTTAATGTATGCTTGCTTGATTTTTTAGTTTCGTATTGTTTATTTTTAGTGTTATATACCACAAGATTTGCTGAGGGTATTGTGTAATTTCCTTTATATCTTGGTATCAGTAGATATTCAAAGGTTTTAATGCTTCTTTTTCTTCCACCTTCAAATATTCTATCCGTAATTTTTGGGTCGTAAACCTCAAAGTCATCTGGGAACTGTATGTTTAAAGGTTCAATGAGTTCTATGTTTCCTGTACCTGTAATCGTTAATTTGTAGGTAATGGCATCATTTGCATTTATTGTGGTATTGTCAACTTCAGAAGATATATTCATTTTGCCCACGGTACCTTTAAAGTTAGGCGGAGGATTTGGCAAATCAGCTACTTTTATGTTGATAGGTTTGGATCTGATAAACTCTTCTTGCACATTATATCCTCCACCGAAAAAGTTGGCAAAAGGATCACGGTTATTTCTTTTCTTTTGAATACGGATACTACATTTTAGTTCCATTGGATCAATTACTAAATCTCCTGATTTTTGTGCAGTCAGCACAGATTTCTTAATGGTGGCAACATTGTAAGATGTTCCATCAATTACATCTCGTTTAAAACGACTTGATGCTTCTAATTCCTTTGCCCAAAATCCGTTTAAGGCTGGGAGTGATGATAGTTCAGTATTGTGTAAATCAACTTTAGTAAATAATTTGTAGGTTACTAGTATTTGTTCGCCAACTACAATGTTTCTTTTACTTGTCTCTACTTTAATAAATAAGTTATTTGCTAATGATTTTTGTTGTGCCTTATTTTTTTCACTTCCCTTTACAACTTTAAGTGAGTATCTCTTGCTTTGTATTTTTTCCCCTTGAACTGTTATACTGGCAGGGCTGATATTGTAAGTTCCTTCTTTTATGGCTTTTAGGTAAAATGAATAAGTAGTAGAGCTTGTATTTTGGCTTTTCCCATTCACAAAACTATAACTACTTTGTGTGGATGGGTTGGGTCCGCTTAGGACTCTTAACCCTTTAAAGTTGGGAGATTTAAAATTATCTCCTTTGGTGTTAATTGTGTATTGAATAAGGATTTGTTCTCCAACAATAGCTGGGTTTTTATCGGCAGCTACTTTAAGTATTTGTGCGTTTAAGATTGCACTACACAATAGAAATAATATGAGGGCTAACTTTTTCACTTTACCAATCTTTTAATACTTTAACTCTTTTTCCTTTTACTTTCTTTTTCTGCAATTCTTCTTGCAGGTTTTTTTCTTGTTGTTGTATTGCTTCTAACATCTTTTCAGCCGTTTCTTTGCTCATTTCTTCCTTTTTTTTCTCAGGCTTGTCTTCTTGCTTTTCTTTATTCTCTTGGTTCTTTTCTTGCTCTTTATTATCTTTTTCTTCCTCTTTGTTTCCCCCTTCTTTATTTTCTTTCTGCTCGTCCTTATTTTCTTTGTCTTCTTCTTCTTCTTCTTCTTCTTCTTCTTCTTCTTCTTTGTTTTCCTGTTCTTGCTCCTGCTGTTGTTTTTGTTGCTGCGAGAGTGCTAAGTTATGTCTTGTGTCTTTGTCATTAGGATTAATACGCAATGCACTTTTGTAAGCATCAATGGCTTCTGCTAATTTTTGTTCTTTTACTAAGGAGTTTCCTAAGTTATGATACACTTTTGCTAAATCCGCTTTTGTTGGAGCGTCATCTTTTAGAGCATCAAAGAGTGCAGATGATTCTTCATAGCGTTCTTGCTTGTAAACAGCATCTGCTAAATTAAAAGAAGCATTAAAATAATCTTGGTCTTTTTCTAATGATTTTCGGTATTGCATTTCAGCCTCATTAAAACTGCTGTCTGCATATAGCTCATTTCCATCTCTTAGTGATGATTTCTTGTTCTGTGCAAAAGAGGTTATGCTCATTAATAATAATAATATGAAGAGTGTATTTTTCATTAGTCCTTATAAAAATTAATACGGTTACTCCATTTATTTTTTCTTCCCAGTAGGATTAAGTCGGTTAACAATAAAAGTAATGCCAATCCAATGAATAATTGAAATCTGTCCTTATATTCCGTGAAAACCATAGTCCCAATTTCTTTCTTTTCCATTTTATTGATTTCAGCAAATAGAGTAGATAGCCCTGCTTTGGAATTATTGGCGCGCACATAAGTTCCTTTTCCAGCACCAGCAATTTTTTGTAGTAAATTTTCATTCAATTTACTTATAACAGTATTACCATCTCTATCTTTTCTGTATCCCGTACGATTTCCGTATTTATTATAAATAGGGATAGGCCCTCCTTTACTGAGTCCCATTCCTAAGGTATGAACAAATATTTCTAGCTTACTGGCTTGCTCGGCACTTTCAATTGCTTTCTCATCATGACTTTCTCCATCTGTAATAATAATAATGGCTTTGTTTTGTGCATTCTCCATATTAAAGGATTGTACACTTAAGTCAATTGCCTTAGCAATCTCAGTTCCTTGTGTGGGTACTATATTTGTATTTACTGTTGATAGAAATAGCTTGGCTGCTGAATAATCAGTAGTGATTGGTAATTGCACATAGGCCTCTCCTGCAAAAACAATCAATCCAATTCTATCTCCTTGGAGTTTATTAATTAATTGAGAGATGGCAAGCTTAGCTCTTTCCAACCTATTAGGTTTTATGTCCTCTGCCATCATGGAGTTTGAAAGATCAATAGCTATCATTAAATCCACTCCTTCTCTTTTTACTTCTTCCATTTTTGTTCCTACTTGCGGGTTGGCTATCCCAATAATGAGTAGGATAAAAATAAAGATTGTAAGCATGTTCTTTATTTGTGTTCTTCTTTTAGAAAAAGAGTGCATCAGTTCTTTTACCAATTTTCTATCTCCAAAAAGGGCTAAAGCAGTTACCTTCCACCTGATATATAATAGCATGATTAGAATTAAAACAGGAATCCCAAATAGGAAATTCAAATATTCGATATGTTCGTATCTTAACATTTAAGGAATCTGTTTTAAATAAGTGATTTGTAAAATAAATCCTAAAAACAATAACCCTAAAGCCCATAATGCAAAAGGTGAAAACTCCTCTGAACGCTTGTGAAATTCAGTAACTTCAATCTTTGATTTTTCTAAAGCGTCAATGTCTTTGTAAATCTCTTTTAAAGAATTATTATTGGTAGCACGGAAATATTTCCCATCCGTTAGTGTAGCAATATCTTGTAAAGTTTTTTCGTCAATTTTCACTTCAACTTCTTGGTATTGTATTCCAAATGGAGTTTGGAAAGGGTAGGGGGCAAAGCCCTCAGTACCCACACCAATTGTGTAGACCCGAACACCAAATTTTTTGGCAATCTCGGCAGCCGTAAGCGGGGCTACCATTCCGCCGTTGTTTACTCCATCAGTAAGTAAGATAATTATTTTCGAAATTGCTTCAGAATCTTTGAGTCGATTAACGGCAGTAGCTAATCCCATTCCAATGGCTGTTCCGTCATCCACCATACCACTTTTTACATCTTTAAATAAATTAATGAGTACATTATGATCTGTTGTTAGTGGACATTGAGTAAAACTTTCCCCTGCAAAAATAACCAAACCAACTCTATCATTTTTTCTTTTACTAATAAAGTTTATTGCTACATTCTTGGAAGCTTCCAATCTATCAGGTTTTAAATCCTGAGCTAACATACTGCCTGAAATATCCATAGCCAAAACAATATCAATTCCTTCTGTGGTGCTCTCTTCCCAATCTGTAGATGATTGTGGACGAGCCAATGCAATAATCATTAGGGAAGCTGCTCCAATTTTCAAAAGAGTAGGAAGGTGACGTAATTGTTGTTTTATTGTAGGTTTAGTATTTATTGACTGTGTTCCTGAAAATAAAATAGCACTGCTAATACTATTATGTTTTAATGCATACCATATTATTAATGCTAAAGGCAGTATCAAAAGGTAGAAGAACTCGCTATTTACAAAAGTATAATTAGCCATTGTTTACTTTCTTTTCTTTTGTTTGCTCAACAAAATGTTTTGCCAATTGCATACTTTCTTTATTTTCATCTTCATTTGGTTTGCTTTTTGCAAATTTTGCTAAATCGGCTCTTTGTAATAGGATGGTTATACTCGCTAATTGCTCGTTATTTACCTTGCTTTTCAGTTCGCTTATTATCTCATCAGTAGCTAATTCAAGGGCAATAAAGCTGAATCTGTTTTCAGTATATCTTCTAATAATTTCTGAAAGTTCAGTATGGTACTCTTTTACACTTCCCCCTTGCCAAAGTTGTGCTTTATCTAATTTTGTTAATTGTTGTAAGGCAGTAATGTCGGCAGGGATAATCAATTTTGGCTTTTCAATTTTTACTTTCTCCTTTTTATTGAATACATATTTTTTAAGCAAGAAGATAATTAGGGATAACATGATAAATACTAATAGCCAAGGCCAAATATCACTCCAACCAATGGGTGCTTTCATAGGTTGTTTTATGTCTTTTAGATCTGCGCCTTCCTCTAAAATTATAGTTTGTACCTTTATGAGTAAACCTTCAGTCTTGCTGTTTGCTGAAAAGAAAATAGGAGGGATGTAGTAACTACCACTATCCCAGGATGTTATGATGAAATTTTGTGAAATTAAATTTTCAGTTGTATCTAGTTTTTCCTCCTGAATAATCTCAACTCCTTCCACTAAAAACTCTTCATAAGTAGGCCAAACTTCTGTTTTACTAATAGTATTGCTAATGCTAAAGTTTATTTGTTCGCCAATAAGAATAGAATTAGTGTCCAATACAGCTGTTTGGGCGAAAGCGAAATTGCTAATAAATAGGAATAGGATTAATTTTTTCATTTTCTTTTTCCTCTAGTTTTAAAAAAATTAATCAATGGTTTTACATAATCTGTTCCTGTGGTTATGTCAATTAAATCTACACCACTAGCTGGGAATAGCTTGTATAATTTCTCAATCGCTTGGGTTCGATTTTTCGCAAAATTATCACGCACTTTTTTACTTGAAGTATCTACAAATAGCATTTTTTCTGTTTCAGCATCTTGCATAGGTACAAGTCCAACATTGGGTAAAGTATCTTCTCTTGTATCGTGTATTCTTAGGGCTACTAAGTCGTGTTTTTTACTGGCTATTTTTAAGGGTCTGTCAAATTCCTTACTCATAAAATCAGAGAGTATAAAGCAAATGCTTCTTTTTTTAATTACAGTCGAAAAATATTCTAAAACGCCTGCAATATCAGTGCCTTTTCCTTTAGGTTCAAAAGCTAATACTGTACGGATAATTCTTAAAATATGGCTTTTTCCTTTTTTAGGAGGAATAAATTGTTCTACCTTGTTGGTAAAGAAAATAACACCTACCTTGTCATTGTTTTTAATAGCTGAAAAGGCTAGGATAGCGGCTAATTCAGTAGCTAATTCTCTTTTAAATTGTTCTTGAGTTCCGAAATTACCGGATGCTGACACATCAATTAGTAGCATGACGGTCATCTCTCGTTCTTCTTCAAATACTTTTACAAATGGAGCGTTATAACGAGCAGTTACATTCCAATCAATGGATCGTATATCATCTCCTGGCTGGTATTCTCGTACTTCTGAAAAAGCCATACCTTTCCCTTTAAAAGCCGTATGGTATTCTCCAGCAAAAATATGATTGGAGAGTCCCTTGGTTTTTATCTCAATCTTACGGACTTTTTTTAAAAGTGATGAGGTACTCAAGCTGATTTCTGTTTTTTAGTTACTACTTATTAGTTGCTGTCTATTGACTAACAGCAAAGTAGTTGATTGTTTAGTTTACGGAATTTCTATTGCATTTAAAATTTCAGTAATAATATCTTCAGAAGTAATATTTTCAGCTTCCGCTTCATAAGTAAGTCCAATCCTATGTCGCAATACATCATGACAAAGGGCGCGTACATCTTCAGGAATTACATAACCTCTACGCTTTATAAAAGCATAAGCTTTACTTGCTGCTGCTAGGTTAATACTTGCTCTTGGTGAGCCTCCAAAAGAAATCATATCCTTGAATTTTGCTAATCCGTACTGTTCAGGGTATCGTGTAGCAAATACAATATCAATAATGTATTGCTCAATCTTTTCGTCCATGTATACTTCCTTCACTAAATCACGAGCACGAATTATAGCATCCGTCTTAAGAACTGTGTTGGCAGTGGGGAAAGTTTTTGTCAAGTTATGACGAATAATTATTTTTTCTTCTTCCTTTTTTGGGTAGTCAATTACTACTTTTAGCATAAACCTATCCACTTGTGCTTCAGGCAATGGGTAAGTGCCTTCCTGCTCAACAGGATTTTGAGTTGCCATTACTAAGAATGGTTTATCTAAAGGATAGGATTCACCACCAATGGTTACTTGACGTTCCTGCATAGCTTCAAGAAGTGCTGATTGTACCTTGGCAGGAGCACGGTTTATCTCATCTGCAAGAATAAAGTTAGCGAATATAGGTCCTTTTTTTACTGAGAAAGTTTCGTTTTTAGGACTGTATATTTGGGTTCCGATAATATCGGCAGGTAATAAATCAGGTGTAAATTGCAAGCGACTAAATTTTGCGTCAATTGTTTTGGCAAGTGTGCTTATGGCTAGTGTTTTTGCCAGTCCAGGCACTCCTTCTAAAAGTATGTGTCCGTTAGAAAGCAGAGCAACCAAAAGGCGTTCGCTCATGTGTTTCTGCCCAACAATTACTTTGTTGAGTTCTATCAACATCATATCAATTATGGCACTTTCCTTGTTTATCTTTTCGTTTAATTCTTTTAAATCGGTTTGTACTGTTTCAGTCATAATTTTAAATTTAAGATTGCAAATTTATATTTTGTTTAATTAATTGCAAAGAGGAACGAATTTTTTTTTTAAATAGTATATAAAATAAAGAACTCCACTTTTTTTGGTGGAATTTTTAAAGTGTGTACGTATTGTTGATTAAGTTGCTGCAGTTCTTTTTATTCAATAATTATTCTTTTCTCTAACGTTCCATCATTATAGATGAAAAAGAGAGGTTGGTTTGTTTTGTTCCTTTTCCTAAAAAGTCTATTATCTTAAGAAATCCTTTATTGGCATTATATTCTTCTATCTCCGTACTTGTGCAATTGTTGCTAAAGTAATGTTGCGTATTAATACTACCATATTAAAATTAAATCTGAATACTAAAAAATGTTCCGAATACTCTTTTCTTTAATTTTAAAATCTAGCACAAACAATTAACAAAATTAATACCTTTGCCCTGATGCGATTTTTCATTGAATTTTCTTACAAAGGCACCAATTACCATGGGTGGCAAGTGCAGCCCAACGCCAATACGGTACAGGCAGAAATAAACAAAGCACTTAGCTGTATTTTAAATGCAAAAATTGAAGTGGCAGGAGCAGGTCGTACAGATGCTGGGGTACATGCCAAGCAAATGTTTGCTCATTTTGATTATGATAAGGAATTTGATTTCCACACGACTATTACAAAACTCAATAGCTTTTTAGCAAACGATATTGCTGTGCGTTCTTTCTTTAAAGTAAAGGAAGCGACTTCTTCTCGTTTTGATGCTTTAAGCAGAATTTACCATTATAATATTGTTCAGCAGAAAAACCCTTTTAAAACAACTGCTTATTTTGTGCATAAACCTTTGGATGTTAAACAAATGAACTTAGCTTGCCAGTATCTTTTAGGAAAACAGGATTTTACTTCTTTTTCCAAAGCTAATACACAAACCTTTACCAATAATTGCAATGTGATATTAGCAAATTGGCAATGGCAGGATGAAGAGCTTATTTTTACTATTAAGGCCGACAGGTTTTTGCGCAATATGGTAAGGGCAATAGTAGGCACTTTGCTTGAAGTAGGTCTGGGTAAAATTAAGGAGGGACAAGTAAAAGAAATAATTGCTCAAAGAGATAGGTGTATGGCAGGTGCTTCAGTGCCCGCAAATGCACTTTTTTTAAATGAAATTGAGTACCCAAAAGATATTTTTCTGTAAATGTCAGAAACTAAGAGTAATAAAGCAAAAGCCAATACGGGTAATGTAATTGACTTTGTATTGTTAAAGCGAGTACTTGCTTTTGCTAAACCTTATCGTCTACAATTTACCATTGCGGCTATTTCGGCTGTTTTGCTTTCTGTTTTAGGGCCTATGCGACCTATACTTATCAACTATGCTATTGACAATTACATCCTTATTCCTAATAAGGAAAAGCTGTTGGATATTACTGCCTTGTTGTTGGGTTTGTTGTTTGTTGAAGCCTTTATACAATTCTCTTATATTTATCTTTCCACCTGGATAGGGCAGCATGTTATTCAGGATTTACGGGCTAAAATTTTTAAACATATTTTATCTCTTAAAATGAAGTATTTTGACAATACCCCTATCGGTACTTTGGTTACGCGTGCTGTTTCGGACATTGAAACCATTGCCGATATTTTCTCTCAAGGGCTTTTGGTTATTATTGCGGAATTATTAAAGTTGGTAGTGGTAGTAATTATGATGTTTTATGTCGATTGGCGCTTAGCGATTATTGCTATGCTTACAATTCCTATCTTATTGGTAGCTACTTCTTGGTTTAAGCGAAATATAAAGGCTTCTTTTCAGGATGTTCGTGAGCAAGTTTCTCATCTCAATACTTTTGTTCAGGAACATATTGTGGGTATGAATATTGTACATATTTTTAACAGGGAACATGCAGAATACAAAAAGTTCAAAACTATTAATAAATCCCACAGAGATGCGCACTTACGTTCCATTTTCTATTATGCAGTATTTTTCCCTATTGTTGAGGTGCTTTCGGCTATGTCCATTGGGTTAATTGTTTGGTATGGTGGGAATGGTATTCTTTCAGGCAAAGACATTACAGTGGGGGAGTTAATCGCCTTTATATTGTTTATCCACATGATGTTTCGTCCTATCAGACAACTTGCCGATAGGTTCAATATTTTACAGATGGGAATTGTAGGCTCAGAACGTGTTTTTAAAGTGCTGGATACTGATGAGAAAATGGTTGACTTAGGTGAAAATACACTTGAAAATATTAAGGGAGCTATTTCTTTTAAGGATGTTGATTTTTCTTACAAACAAGATGAGTGGGTACTAAAAGGCTTAACTTTTGAAATTAAAGCAGGGAAAATGTTGGCTTTGGTAGGCAGGACAGGTGCAGGTAAAACTTCTATTATTTCTGTGCTTAATCGTTTTTATGAAATCCAAAAAGGGGATATCACTATTGATGGCATAAACATTGATTCAATTCAGTTAGAAAGTCTCAGAAGAAATATTGCTTTAGTGCAGCAGGAAGTTTTTTTACTTTCGGATTCTATTTTGAATAATATCACTTTGTTTGATAGTGGCATTACAGAGGAACAAGTAATTGCTGCTGCTAAGGAAATTGGGGTGCATGAATTTATTCAATCACTTCCTAAATCTTACGATTATGTGGTGGGAGAAAGAGGAGTTATTCTTTCTGCTGGACAAAGGCAAATCATTGCTTTTCTGAGAGTTTATGTTCGTAATCTTAAAATCCTAATTTTGGATGAAGCTACTTCTTCTATTGATACAGCCACTGAAGAATTACTACAAAATGCCTTAGAAAAGCTATCTAAAAATAGAACGATTATTGTTATTGCTCACAGGCTATCTACTATAGTTAAGGCTGATAAGATATTGCACTTAAAAAATGGTTCAGTACTAGAGGAGGGTACACATAAACATTTATTACAGAATGGTGGTGCTTATGCCGAAATGTATAATTTACAGGAATCCGTTTGTTTAGATAAGTAAGATTATTTTTTATACTTGTTCTAGGTTGTTGTATTTTTTTAAATTTGCAGATATGATAAAATTACTTTCATTTTTATTTATTTTTTTAAGCATCAATGTATTCTCCCAAACAACCGATTGGGTCAAATCATTTGGAGGAACAGCTTCAGATAAGGGAATTTCAATTGGTGTTGATTCACTAGGTTTTATTTATTGTAGCGGGTATTTTAATAATGAGGCTACCTTTGGTAATATTACACTTACAAATCAGAATCTAAGTACATGGGGCAATAATAAGGAAAATTTTATTTTTAAAATGGACTCTTTAGGCAATGTATTGTGGGCTATTCCTGGAGGAAATCAGTCAGGTGGTTGTTGTGATGATCGAGCATTAGGTATGCATGTTACACCTGGAGGTGATGTCTTTATTACTGGAACGTATTGGTCGTCTTATAAATTAGGTGTTAATGGAGCCCCAGGCACAATAACTTCCACTGGAGGAAATGCACATGATACCTCTGTAATGGGTAAGGTTGATAAAGATGGAAATCCTCAATGGGTAATTAGTTTTGGATCAAATAATTCCTCAGGTGGTTGTCCTTATCCAATTTATGATGCTGATGATCATGCGTATGATGTAAAAGTTGATGCTGATGGGTTTATTTATGTTACCGGTTTTTTCTCTGGATTTGATGCTGATTTTGATGGGTTTACTATTACAAATCCTGATTGGGATATTGATTGCCAACCTATGGGTTATATAGGGAAATTAGACAGCAGTGGAAATTGGCTTTGGGTAGACAAGTTTGATGGTGTAAAAGATCAAAGAGGTTCAAGAGATAATAGATTGGCTATCGATCAATTTTCAAATATATATGTTGTAGGAGGTTTTCAAAATACTGGCAATTATGGTCCTTATACTATTACTTCAAATGGTGAGTGGGATGCTTTTATTTTTAAAATGGATAAAGATGGAAATTGGCTTTGGGCAGAAGGCATTGGAAGTAATAAAACTGATAGAGCAAACTCAATTGCTATTGATGTTTGTGATGATGTGTATATTACAGGAGAATATCGTAACCCTATGATTTTTCCTGGTGCTAATGCTTCAAATGGAACAGACACTTTAAGTCATAAACAGAAAAGAGATGTTTTTGTTGCTAAGATGAATAATCAAGGTCGGTGGAAATGGGCAAAAAGAGCAAGAAGTTCAGGAACGGATAAACCATATCAGATGTCCGTTGATAAGAATAAACAAGTGTTTCTGGGAGGTACAGTTAAAGGAGAAATGACTTTTACAAATGGATTAGTAGTTGGTCCTCAAATTGCTGGTGATACTTCAGCTTCTTCTTGGGTGGCACAATTAGATGGATCAACAAATACTGGAGATTGGGTTTGGGCAAAAATGGCAGGAGCTGATACAGATGATGATGATAGAACTGGTGATATTTGTCCTGATGGATTTGGGAATGTTTATGCAATTGGTTTTTATGAAGATGCAGCTAATTTTGATGGAACTGTACTTAATTCTTTAGGAAGAAAAGATATTTTTGTTTGGAAAATGAGCATGACCCCTGGAAGTTTTACGGTTAATAATACGTATGATACTGTTTATACTGAAGTAATGGAGTTTAATCCTGCAGATACAGGAACTTTTATTTCTAAGCATATTATTTTAGATGGTTGTGATACATTATTTACTGATTCAGTAATTCATAAGAGATTAGGAGTACAGATTAATTATAATATAAACAATGCGGGAACAGCTACTTTTACTATTAATGGAGTTGTTCAAGCAATGCCTTATTCTCAAAACTATTGGGCAGGTGAAAATATTAATATTCAGGCTATACTTCAACCAAGTTGGTTCTTTAATCAGTGGAAAACCTATAATAATAATGTTACTCCTAATTCAAATAGCATAATAGCGTCTTTTGTTGCAAATTCATCGGATTCTTGTGTTTTATATACTTACCCTCAACCTCCTATTTCGGCTTTTATTTTTGGGAATGATAGTATTTGTGTAAATGCAAGTTATGATGCTGAGGTTTCAATTTTATTTAGTGGAGCTGTAAGTCCTTATACTTTTGTTTATGCAATTAATGGTATTAGTCAATCTTTTATTACTACAAATTTAAACCCCTATATAATTAATGCAAAACAGGAGGGTGTTTATACTTTGCTTTCTATGAGTGATTCTAGTGGAATTGGTTGGGTTTCTGGAAGTGCTCTAGTTACCTTTTTAGAAGCTCCGGAAGCTCTTTTTACTACAGCTACAGATACCTTGTCTATTTTATACCCTTCAGTTCAATTGAATGATATTTCAGAAGGAAATGTGGTGTCTTGGATCTGGGATTTTGGTGATAATTCCTTGCAGGACTTCATAGCGAATCCTTATCATGTTTTTGAAGATTCAATAGGTATTTATCAAATAAATTTGATTGTAACTAATGAGTTTGGTTGTAGCGATACTACTTTTAAACAACTTTGGGTAGCTGATGATTACTGGATGTATATTCCAAATAGTTTTACGCCAGATTCTGATGGTATAAATGATTTTTTCTGTATACAATATCATGGTTTAAGGCAAGAGACTTTTCATTTTAATGTATATGATCGTTTTTCTAATTTAGTGTATTCTACTAATGATATTACTAGCTTAGAATGCGCTTTTAATTTAAATGGTTGGGATGGAAAGCATTATTTGTCTAAAAAAGAATTATCTTTAGGAACTTATATTTACGAAATGTATTTTCAAGATTTTGAGGGTTGGAAGCATCAAAAATCAGGTCAGATTATTATTATTAAATAATACTTTTTATTCTCATGAGAAAAATATTTTTTTTGATTAGTGTATTTTGTTTAGATTTTCAACCATTATCTGCTCAAATTATTTTAAATAATGATACCACAGTTTGTAGTATGCAAATTATCAATTTGAATGCTTTAAGCTCTGATGTAAGTAGTATGCAAGCAGATGATTCGCATGATTCAATTCGAGATATAGGATTTACATTTAATTTTTATGGCCAATCTTATACACAACTTGTGATTTCTGGTAACGGATATATTACTTTTGATCTTACTCAAGCAAACCAATTTTCTCCTTATTCTATTAATGCTCCAATACCTAATCCTGGGATTATGCCTGAAAATGCAATTATGGCACCATGGCAAGATATTAATACAGGGGCAGGGGGAAGTGTATATTATGGAACAACTGGTATAGCTCCAAATAGAGTATTTGTAGTAACATGGTGTGCAGTGCCAATGTTTTCTTGTACTTCTAATTTACATACATCTCAAGTCGTATTATATGAAGGTAGTAATAAAATAGAAATGTTCATTCAGGACAAACCTCTTTGTATTGCATGGAATGGTGGAGCTGCAGTTCAAGGATTAGTGGATGCAACAAGTACTAATGCAGATATAGTTAATGACCCCGTTCTGTTACTACCAAGAAATTGGCCATTAGCTTGGACTGCAACTAATGAGGGTTGGGAATTTATTCCAAATGGAACGACTTCTTATATAATTAATACAATTGGTTATCTTCCCATTATTGCCGGCGCTGTAACTTGGACAGATGATATAGGAAATATTTTAGGCATAGGTAGTTCTATAAATGTAACGCCAGTAGTTACTACTACCTACTTTGCTGCCATACAAAGTCAGTGTTCTGGTTCAGTTGTTGACTCTGTTACAATAACTATTGCTTCTATTAATAATTCTTATGATACAATTTATGCAGAAGTTATGGTTTTCAATCCTTTAGATACTGGTATTATCTACACTCAGTCTCAAACTATAAATGGCTGTGATACTGCTTTTACAGATTCAATCATTCATCAAAGATTAGGGGTGCGGATCAACTTCAATATTAATAATCCAGGGACTGCTTCTTTTACAATTAATGGAACTGTTCAAGCTATGCCTTATTCTCAAAATTATTGGGCAGGAGAAAGTATTAGTATAGTTGCAACCATTCAGCCTAACTGGTTATTTGTTAAATGGCGAACCTTTAGCAATACTGTATTGCCCAATGCTAATAGCATAACCGCTAATTTTTCAGCTAATGTAAGTGATTCTTGCGTGCTTGTTACTGATTTTTTAAATGCTTTTATTTCAGGAAATGATACTATTTGCGATAATGTGAATAAGACTGCTGAGGTGAAAATTTATTTTAGTGGAGCTACAACTCCTTTTACTTTTGTTTATGCAATAAATGGTATTCCCCAACCTTCAATTACTACTACGAATAACCCTTATGTTATTTATGCAATTGAAGAAGGATCTTATACTTTAGCTTCTTTTGAACATGGTTTAGGATTAATTTCTGGTTCTGCTTTTGTTACGCTTATTCAAGCACCAACTGCACTTTTTACAACTCTAACTGATACTTTGAGTATTTTATCTCCTTCTTTACAGTTAAATGATGTCAGTACAGGTGATATTGCATTTTGGAAATGGGATTTTGGTGACAATTCTTTGCAGGATTTTACCGAAAACCCTTATCATACTTTTAAAGACTCGATAGGAATTTATCAAATAAGTTTAATTGTAATTGATGATTTTGGGTGTAGTGATACTACATTTAAGCAATTGTGGATTGCAGATGAATATTGGATGTATTTTCCTAATAGTTTTACACCTGATTTGGATGGTGTGAATGATGTGTTTTGTTTAACGCATCATGGGATAAGAGAGGAAACTTTTTATTTTAATGTATATGATCGTTTTTCAACTTTAGTGTATGCAACCGAAAATATTTCCGATTTGGAATGCTTCTTGAATGTTAATGGTTGGGATGGTAAGCATTATAAAACAGGAAAAAACTTACCCTTTGGCACCTATATTTATGAAATGTATTTCCAAGATTTTGAAGGTTGGAAACATAAAGATGTAGGACAGCTATCTATAATTCGTTAATTCTATTATAGTTTTACAAAAAAATATTACTATGAAATCTATTCTGTTTTTCTTGATATTTCCCATTTTTACCTTTGCACAATGCTTAATTCCGAGTACTACTTATATCCTTAGTAGTGGATCTGATGAAGGTTATGAAAGACCAAGAATAGTAATAACGGCTAATAATAGTCCTTTTGTTATTTGGTCAAAACCTTCTTCACCTAAATCAATTAAAGCAAGAAAATGGAACGGTACTGCTTTTGATAGTGCTGCTGATTTGGTAAATTCTGATTTAATGCCTACTGGTTTTATTGGCCCTGAAATTGCTGCAAAGGGTGATACGGTTTATCTTATTTTTGAATCGTTATTGCATAATAATCATGTAATTTATTTAAAGCGTTCTTTTGATGGAGGACTTACTTTTTCTGATACAATCAGAGTTTCTGACAATTCTAATACACACAAATTTGCTATGCCAAATATAAGTGTTCGTGAGGATGGTAATCCAGTTATTTCTTATATGGAGTGTTTGCCAAATTGGATACATTGGAAGCAAATGGTCAAAACCTCTTTTGATTTTGGGATGAGTTTCTCCCTTGCTGCTGATGTGAGTGCTTTAGCTCCTGGTGAGCCTTGTGATTGTTGCCAATCTACTTTGGTTACTAATGAAAATAATGTGTATGTGTTATTTAGAAATGATGATATTAATGTAAGGAACTCTTATATCGCTCAATCAACTGATGATGGCTTAACTTTTACTGCTACTCAGGATTTAGATGATATAAATTGGGTGTTAAATGCTTGTCCTACTTCCTCGCCAGTTGGTGCTGTACTTGGTGATAGTATCATGGTGGTTAGGCGTAATGGCGGTTCGGGTGTCAATGAGTTGTATAAGTCTAATGTTAATAAAGATGATTTGCAAAAATCTTATTTCACACAACTAGAATCAGCAGGAGGCTCTTTTCAAGATAAAGTTGAAATTGCTGCAGATTTGAATTATTTTGTAAGTGTTTGGGAAGAAAGTAGAAATGGAATTAAGGAATCTTTTTATAATGTGATGGGGAGTAATGGTAAAAGTTTATGTAATGGTGTTATTTCTGATACAGCTACTGTTGGTCATAAGTTAAAACCTGACATCACTTATGGAGGTCCTTATTCTGGAACATTTTCAGTAGTTTATTCAGCATCTACTGCAAAGGAAGTGCACTTTGTGTATGCTCCATTAATATCTGTAAGTGCTGTTAATGAAGTTCCTGATTCAAATGATAAAAAACTACTTAAATCAGTAAATTTATTAGGTAAAACTGTAATTCCTGAAAGTAATAATATTTTTCTTAATATTTATAATGATGGATCTGTTGAACGAAAAATAGTTGTTGAATAGTTAATTTCTTAATTCAGTATTAGTTTTCTAACTCTATATAATTTGAGAAAAGATTAAGAGAAAATTAAAGAAATAGTATTAGCTGTTTATTCAATAAAATAGATGTTATTTTAATTGATTTATTTTCTTTTCTAGAGAGTCAAGTTTTTTTAATATTTCTTCTTCTTTTGATAGTATTTCTTGTTCTTTTTCTATTATCACAGATTGATTCTTTTCTTGTCTCTTTGCCTTATTGTATTTAGTGAGCTCAGAAGATACAATTCCAGTTGGAACAGCAATAATAGCATACCCAAGCAACATGATAAATACAGCTACTGTTTTACCTAACGTTGTGATAGGAACCACATCTCCATATCCAACTGTAGTAAGTGTAACTACTGACCAATAAATAGATTTAGGAATATTGTCGAATCCATTTTGCTGGCCTTCAATTATATACATAAGTGTTCCTAGAATGATAACAATTAATGAGACAGATAGAATAAATACTATTATTTTAGGTCTAGAGGATCGTAATGCTATTTGCATTGTATGTCCACTTCTAAGATAAGGCGATAATTTAAATATTCTAAATATACGAATTAATCTCATCACACGAATATCAATTAAATATCCAATCGGAGCGTAGAATATTATTAAATAAGTTGGAATAATAGAAAGTAAATCTATAATTCCCATAAATGATAGGGTATATTTTTTCTTGTCAGATGAGCAGTATATGCGTAGTATATATTCTACAGTAAAGATTAAAGTAAAAAAACATTCAGTTATTAAAAGTAGTTTTCCATAATCTTTGTGAATTTCTTTATCACTGTCTAGCATGACAGCTATCACTGACATAATAATTGTAATGAGTAAAATAATATCAAACCTTTTACCAGCTTTAGTTCTGTATCCAAAAATAATTTCTTTAAGTTTTTGCTTATTCATGATGTTTAATTATTCTTGGCAAAAGTATATTTTTTTAATAACATAGATTAATTAGTAATAATTAAATAATGTTAGCAATATTTTATGTTAATTGATTTATATTTTTGAAGTTTTCATTATTATTATTATTTTTAAAAAATGAATAAAAATTTTCAAGTATTTCGATCTTCAGCTGGTAGTGGAAAAACCTATACGCTTTCTCTAAGTTTTATAGCTTTAGCATTGCAAGGTGGACGTTATGGATATGCAGATTATTACAGAAAAATTTTAGCCATTACTTTTACAAACAAGGCAGCTGCTGAAATGAAGGAAAGAGTTCTGGAATATTTAGATACATTATCAAATCAAAAAGATAGAGATGGGATATTAGATTGGTTGTTAGAAAAAACTGATTTGAAGCAAGATGAAATCTTTATAAGATCAGCTGTAGTTCATAGACATATTCTACATCATTATGCTGATTTAGAAATTTCAACCATTGATAAGTTTACCTATAAAATAGTAAGGATTTTTGCTTCTGATTTAGGTTTGGCGCATAATTTTGATTTAGAAATGGATTCCTATAAAATTATTCAACCTGTTGTGGCTTTGCTTTTAGGTAAAATATCTGATAATGGAGGTGATTTATCTAATGCACTAGTAAATTTTGCAATGCAAAAAGCAGAGGACGGAAAAAGCACAAATATTGAGAGAGACTTGGAAGAGTTTTCCACGCAATTATTTAAAGAAGAAGTTGCTGCTTTTACTGAAGGAAAAATACTTACAGTTAAGCAATGTATGCAAGTGAAAAAGGATTTGCAATTAGATAAAAGAAAAATAACACTAGCAATGGAGGATTTAGTAGATAGGGTATGTGTATTTTTTGATGCTAATGGATTAACAAAAGACCATTTTTTAAGAGGAACTTTTTACAAGTATTTCACTGAAAATGTAGGTAATAAAGAAGATGAAAAATGGAATCCTACAGATGCACTGTTTAGAAATATGGCTAATGATGTTTGGTATGCAGATGGAAAGAAAAATGAAATTAAAGACTTGGTAAACGGCCTAAAACCTAATTTAAAGCAATTTTTTACAGAAATGATGAATTTGCTTACTGAGTATAATTCTGTAAAAGCAATCCTTAAAAATATTTATTCTTTTGCTGTTATTAACGAATTGATGGGTGAGATAAGAACCTTTAAAAAAGAAAATAATATTGAGCAAATCTCAGAGTTTAATAAGAAAATACATAAGGTGGTAGTCAATCAACCTTCCTCCTTTATTTATGAGCGATTAGGGGAGAGATATAATCATTATTTAATTGATGAATTTCAGGATACATCCCTTATGCAATGGCAAAATATATTACCTCTAGTTACTGATTCATTAGATTATGGAAAAAGCCTAGTTGTAGGAGATGGAAAACAATCTATTTATAGATGGAGAGGAGGGGAGGTGAAACAGTTCTCACAACTGCCAAAAATTTATAAAGGAGAAGATTTGCTGTTTAAAAAGGATTGGGAAAGTAAATTGAAATCTCACTTTGAATCGGATAATTTAATGAGTAATTTCAGAAGTAGAAAGAATATTGTAGAGTTTAATAACCAGTTTTTTGAAAATACAAAATCTTTGCTGGATAATGATATTCTTGATATTTATGATAATCAGGAACAGAAAAGTAACTTTTCAAAAGAAGGTGGTTATGTGCATATTGAGCTTTTTGGTGATAAAGAACATGATTTCAAGGAGTTGATTCTGGAAAAGATGGTAGATGAAATTAATAAGCTTATAAATGAAAACAACTACAGTTATAATGATGTAACTATACTATGTAATAGTAGAAAAAGAGTGGCTTTGGTAGCAGAGACTCTTTATCTAGCAAAAATACCAGTAATTTCAAATGAAGGTTTATTATTAAGTAAGTCTGATCAGGTGAATGTCTTAATTGCACTATTGCGTTATTTGCAAAACCATAAAGATGCTATTTCCAAATCAGTAATTTCAGTATATCTATTTACACATATTTTAGTGAATGAAAATTTACATACCTTAAATTTAAAAGTTAAAACTGAAGCAGGATTTAATGAGGTGCTTAAGAAAGCGAATGTTTTTGTCAATCCTGAAAAATTATTGCAAGAACCCTTGTATGAAATGGTTGAGCAGCTTATTCGTTTATTTAATTTTAATGAAGATGTTTATCTGCAATTCTTCTTGGATTTCGTGTTGGCTTTTACTGAAAAAAAAGGAAATAGTCTTTCTGAATTTTTATTGTGGTGGGAAGAAAGAAAGAATAAAGAAGCAATTGTAATCCCTGAAGGAACTAATGCCGTGCAGATCATGACGATTCATAAATCCAAAGGTTTGGCTTTTAATGTTGTTATGATTCCTTTTAATTGGGAGGATAGAAAAAAAACAACTGATATTTGGGTAGATACTTCTGCTTATTTTAACAAACAATTACCCGTAGCATTAATCAATGGAAATAAGTTGGAACAATCTTATTTCAGTTCAGAATATCAGAAAGAGAAAGAAATGAGCTTGTTAGATAGCTTAAATAAACTCTATGTTGCCATGACACGTCCTAAGGATCGTTTGTATATTTTTTCAAAGTATCTTCCTGATAAACCTTTTGATGATTTTAAGAAGAAAGGAGATCTTAATTCTTTTTTATATGCTTATGATGATAATTTTCCAATTGAAATAGGAGATGCTAATATGATGCATAATCCTAGTGAGAAAATAGCGAGTTCCTTTTTAGTTACTAAACGTAATAAATTAAATTGGAAAGAGGTTGTTTCATTAAAGCATACTGCTGAGGAAATTTGGGATATTGAATCGATAAATGCAAAAAGGGATTGGGGAAAATTATTACATTTAGTGCTTTCAGAAATTCATTATTTAGAACAAAAAGAAAAAGTAGTTGAGAGTTTTTACAAGTTGGGGAGATGTTCAAAAGAAGATGCTGACAGGTTAAAAATAACGATTGATCAGTTGTTAAGTAATAAAAATATAGCTCCTTACTTTGATGAAAATTGGAATGTAAAAACTGAAAAAGAAATTTTAATGGAAAATGGAAGAACTTACATTCCTGATAGACTGTTGTTTGCAAAGAACTCTGATGAAGTGGTGGTTATAGATTATAAAACTGGAGTAAAAAGTATGAATCATGAATCGCAAATTACTGAGTATGCATCTGCTTTACAAGCTATGGGATACAAAAATATAAAACGAGTTCTGGTGTATATTACTGAAGAAATAAAAGTGGAAGTATTATGATAGCATTTTTAGATAAAATAGCAGATAGATTGCTTAATAAATTCCCTGTAAGTATGGAAGGAGTTGCAGTTGTATTACCTTCAAAGCGTGCAGTAGTATTCTTAAAACACTATTTGTCACAAAAAATTAAACAACCTATTTTTCTTCCTGATTTTTATTCTATTGAGGAATTTACTGAAAAACTCTCAGGGTTAACCGTTTTAGATAATATCTCCTTGCAATTTAAATTGTATCAATCTTATCTTGCTTTACCTCCTAAAAGAATTGATTCGTTTGATAATTTTTTAAGTTGGAGTAACGTTCTATTGCATGATTTTAATGAGATAGATAGAAACTTGGTAGATGCAGAATCTATCTATACAAACTTGAAGAATGTTAAAGTATTAGAAGATTGGAGTGTTGATAACTGGAGTTTGGCTGAAGATAATCTTTCTAATATGCAGCTCGATTATATCAGTTTTTTTGAAGGGATGTTGGGTTGGTATACACATTTTAACGATTCACTTTTAGAAGAGCAATTGGCCTACCAAGGAATGGCATATAATTTTGCTGCCAAAAACATTTCTACTGCTCAGGTAAAATGGAATAAAGTTTGGTTTGTGGGATTAAATGCACTTACAAAATCGGAACAAGAAATTATTGATTACCTAAAAAAGGAAGATGTTGCTAGGGTATTTTGGGATGCAGATAATTTCTATTATGATAATCCTCAGCATGAAGCGGGTGGTTTTTTAAGGAAACAAAGAGAAAGGTGGTCTGAAATTGATTTTAATGGAGTAGGAGATTATTTTAGTGAGAAAAAGGAAAGTTTTAATGTGGTGGCTTGTCCTAAAAACATTACCCAAGCAAAGGTTGCGGCTGAGGTAATTAAAGGATTTGAAACATCTGATTTGGATAATAGCAACACTGCTATTGTTTTGGCGGATGAAGCTTTGCTATTTCCTGTATTACATAATTTACCTTCTGAGATAAAACAACTGAATGTCACCATGGGTAGCCCTCTTAAAAATACGGCTCTTTTTTCTTTAGTAGAAGCAATTTTCAAATTGCAAATTCATGCAATAAAGTACAATCGAAAGGCATTTTATTATAAAGATGTTATTGGAGTTATAGAGCATCCCTACTTTTCAAAGATTACGAAAATAAATGATGGAATTGCATTTATGCGTTTTATTACTAAAAGTAATATTGTGTTTGTTACTCAGCATAATATTGATGCATATTTTAAAAACAGTAATGCTGTAAAACTTGTATTTAATCTTTGGAATAGTGTTGATGATGCTTTACAAACCTTTAACAAATTAATTGAGGAATTGAAATTGCCTTTAGTAGGTAAAAAGGGTTCTATTGAATCAGAAGTATTAGTTGCCTTTTACAATGCACTTACAGTTCTAAAGAATCTAATTGCAGAAAATAATTTTGAAATTGAAATAAAAACTTTGCAGATTATTATGCAGCAGTTGGTGGCCAAAGAAAGTATTCCTTTTAAAGGTGATCCTTTGAAAGGGGTACAGATAATGGGAATTTTGGAGAGCAGAACGCTTGATTTTAAAAATGTAATTATGTTAAGTGTAAATGAAGGAAAATTACCAAAAGGAAAATCGGTAAATTCATTTATTCCTTATGATATGAAACGCTACTTTAAATTACCTACTTACAACGAGAGTGATGCAGTATTTTCTTATCACTTTTATCGATTATTGCAAAGGGTAAACAATATCACCCTTATTTATAATTCTGAAACAGATGATTTTGGTTCTGGAGAAAAAAGCAGATTTATTACTCAACTATTATCAGAATATCCTGGTGAAATTAAGGAGTTAGTTTATAAAGGAGATGATTTGGAGATTAGTAATGGAGCCTCTATTGTAATTAAAAATGAAGGGTTAGAAAAGGAGATTGAGGCTTGGGCCGAAAAAGGAGTTTCTCCATCTGCATTGAATAAATACATAAATTGCAGTTTATCCTTTTACTATCAATATTTGGCTAAAATTAGGGTGGACGATCAGGTGGAGGAATATGCTGATTCGAGTACTATAGGTACTGCTGTTCATGATGCGTTGGAAAAATATTATCCTATTGGTGTGCTTACTGAAAAAATCATAAAGGAAATTACCCCTGCTGTTCTTAAAGACATAGAGCGTAACTTTATTGCTGCTCTTTCTAAGCAAGGAATGCAGGAAGGTAAAAATTATTTAAATCTTCAGATCGCTCAGAAATTAACAAAAAATTTTTTAAAGCTAGAAAAACAGTTGCTTAAAGAAGCAACTGTAAATAATAAGCAAATAAAATTAGTGAGTAAAGAGGAAGGATTAGTACATGAACTTGCTGTTGGAGGGATTGATTTTAAATTAATTGGAAATGTGGATAGAGTAGATTTTGAGGGGGATTCCCTTAGGATTATAGATTATAAGACGGGTAAAGTAGAAGAGACTGAGGTTACCTTTACTGAATATGATGAGCTTACTTCTAATAGTAAAAAAGCAAAAGCTTTTCAGTTATTGATGTATGCGTATTTATATTTGAAAATGAATCCACACTATATGGATCTGCAGGTAGTTGCTGGGAATTTTGCATTTAAGAATTTGAAATCAGGTTTAATAAAAGCAAGTAAAAAAATAGGAACACGACAAAAGGATATAGTTAATATTGATGCTAATATTATGAATGAGGTGGAACAACAATTAGAATTTATTCTAAATCAAATTATGAATAACGATTTTATCCAAGTAGCTGAAGTTAAAGCTTGTGAATATTGTGACTATAAGTCAATATGTAAAAGATAATATATATATTTGCTCAGATTAATATATAAATTAAAAATATGAAAAAATTAATTACGCTAATATTTATTGGGATATGTTGTGTGTCTCTGCAAGCTCAAACAAGAAATTGCGGTACAATGCAACACTTAGATGAAATAAAACAGAATGATGCTCAAACTGAACAGAGAATGCAAGTTGAGGAATCAACAATCCAAAATTGGATTGCAAATAATCCTGAAAGCTTAATGCCTAATGTGATAACTATACCTGTAGTAGTTCATATTGTATATAAAACTTCTGCTCAAAACGTTTCTAATAATGCTGTGTATTCTCAAATACAAGTGTTGAATGAGGATTTTAGAAAAACAAATCCTGACGCTTCTTCTGTGCCTTCTGCTTTCTCAGGTGTTGCTGCTGATTGTGAGATAGAATTTTGTTTAGCAGTTCGTGATCCTAACGGAAATATCACAACAGGAATTACAAGAACTTATACATCTTCATCCGGTTTTACAACAAATGATGATATGAAACATAATTCTAGTGGAGGAAAAGATGCTTGGAATACTTCAGATTATTTAAATATTTGGGTTTGTAATATAAGTGGAAGTATATTGGGTTATGCTCAATTTCCTAATTCAGGAGCAGCTAATGAGGATGGTGTTGTAATTGATTATGCTTATTTTGGTGATATTTCAGCTACATATCCTTATCATAAAGGTAGGACAGCAACTCATGAGGTAGGTCATTGGTTAAATTTAAGACATATATGGGGGGATGCTACTTGTGGTAATGATTATGTTTCAGACACACCAACACAAGAATCATCTAATGGTGGATGTCCTAGTTTCCCATCTACTTCAAATTGCATAGGAAATGCACCTAATGGTGATATGTTTATGAATTATATGGATTACACCTATGATGCTTGTATGTATATGTTTAGTGCTGGACAAAAAACAAGAATGCGTGCTACTTTAAATGGGACTAGATCTTCCTTACAATCATCAAATGGTTGTGTGCCTGTTACTCCTTGTTTAGATAATGTAGTTGTATTCACTGGATACGATTCTTATGGTGATGGTTGGAATGGTGGTACTTATGATATTTCTTCTGGTGGCGTTTCTCTAGCCTCTGGTGGAATGACTACAGGCTCTTTATTCTCTGATAATTTATGTTTACCAACTGGATGTTATGATGTAACTGTTGGTGGTGGTACTTGGGATTCTGAAATCTCATTTGATTTTGCTTCATTAATTGGAGCTCCTGCGGGTACTTATATTGATATCTCAGTAGGTGGAGCTGTTTGTCCTGTTGTTTTGGGTTGTACAGATTCTACTGCAACTAACTATGATCCTTTAGCTACAGTAGATGATGGTTCATGTGTTTACTGTGTGTATGGTTGTACTGATAGTGTTTCAGTTAACTATAATGCATCA
>Ga0233427_10001143_pt1 | contig 29923 bp, 26 predicted proteins | sample SI_118_April2016_5_FD_179885 | JGI IMG/M metagenome (GOLD analysis project Ga0233427, IMG submission 179885) | Seawater microbial communities from Saanich Inlet, British Columbia, Canada - SI_118_April2016_100_MG | ecosystem: Environmental > Aquatic > Marine > Inlet | place: Canada: British...
CCAGTTATATTGTAGATTTTGGCGTGTGCTGAAGTGACCGTAACCGCGATCATATTTACGAGCAACATGGGCCAGCATACGCATTTGTTTAGCTGAGACCATGCCGTAAGGGATCGCCACGCGTAGCATGGGTGCATAACGTTGCACGTACAGACCATTTTGCAGGCGTAACGGCAAGAATTCTTCTTCGCTAAGGTCGCCAGCGAGGTAGCGTTGGGTTTGGTCGCGAAATTGCGCGACGCGATCATCAACTATCTGTTGATCGTACTGGTCGTATACGTACATGGCATCTCTTAAATGGGTATGTTGTCAATAATCCAGGAACCGCGAACTTTCTGTTGCTCCAGCCTTGGCGCGCTATTTTACATGAATTTCGAACATGTTTTAATTAAAACTCAATATTTCAGTGTTCTAGTGTGGCCGAGCAAAGACAGCTCGCCATAGGAAAATGTGTTTTACGGTTTCTATTACTACTAAATGGCTTTACAATTTCGAGCTGTTTAGGCCTGATTACGGGGCTTTACTAAGGTCGTTGGCATGCTAGTGATACTGAGGTGCCACTATAATAATTGATGATAACAATGGGGTAAGGTAATGAGCGAGTCGGCAAATAACAATGGCAGTGATAGTAATGTAGATACGGTTTGCATCGTTCTGATTATTACATTATTGGTCGGTGGGGCACTGTTTTGGGTTAGTGGTCAATAACTGTTGTTAACCAGTAACTTGGCTTAATATCAGTTTCACAACAAAAATTACCGTGATAACAAATACGGTGGTGAATATTATACCGGCAATGATATAGGTGCTTGGTTTAGCTTGAGTGAAGTCCCGCTCACGATTTTTATCACTTTGCACGCCAAATGCCGCCGCAAAAACGCTGCCAATAACTTGACGCAGCGTTAATTTTTGCGGGGCTTTTTTTTGGTCTGCTTGTTTCATTTTTGCTGGCTGGAAATGATGTCCGTAGCCTAATCCTCATAGCCTAGGTTAGGTGCTAGCCAACGCTCAACATCTCTTACCGGCATCGCTTTACGTTCGGCCAGTGATTCGACCTGATCTTTGTTGATTTTGCCAATACCGAAATACCGTGATTCAGGGTGTGAGAAATACCAGCCGCTAACCGCTGCCGCTGGGAGCATGGCGAAGCTTTCGCTCAGTTCGATGCTAGCATTGGTTTCAGCTTGTAATAGATCAAATAACGCAGCTTTTTCGGTGTGGTCCGGACAGGCAGGATAGCCAGGGGCAGGGCGAATGCCGCTGTAACTTTCTTTTATCAATTCTTCGTTGCTGAGTTTTTCATCGCTTGCATAAGGCCAAAATTCTTTACGAACGCGTTCGTGCATGCGTTCGGCAAAAGCTTCGGCTAAGCGATCTGCTAGCGCTTTAACCATGATGCTATTGTAGTCATCGTGGTTGGCTTCGAACTCTTCTGCAAACTCTTGGGCGCCGATGCCTGTGGTGACAGCAAAACCGCCAATATAGTCTTTAACACCGCTTTCTTTCGGGGCGATAAAGTCAGCTAGTGAAGCGTTAGGACGGTTGTTTTGTTGGCCGGCTTGTTGCCGTACGTGATGTAACACCTTGGTAGGTTGAGTGCGGTTTTCGTCATCATAAACACCGATGTCATCACTACCAATACGGTTAGCTGGCCAGAAGCCGATGACGCCTTTGGCGGTGAAGCGTTTCTCGTCGATGATGCGCTTCAATAGCTCCTGTGCATCTTTAAACAGCTCTTTGGCTTGTTCGCCAATGACCTCGTCATCAAAAATTTTCGGATATTTTCCGGCCAATTCCCAAGTAATAAAGAAGGGCGTCCAATCGATATAAGGAACAAGTTCTTCCAGTGAAAAATCATCGAATACCTTAACGCCAGTAAAGGTCGGTTTGGGCGGTGTGTAGGCTTCCCATTCCGGCGCAAAAGCGTTAGCACAGGCTTGTTCGTAGGTGAGTAACTCAGATTTAGCGCGACGGTTTTTGTTACGGAAACGCACACCCACATATTCGGTGCGAACTTCTTCTAGCAGTGCAGGTTTGTGTTCTGGATTCATCAGTCGGGAGGCGACGCTTACGCTACGTGATGCATCGGCAACGTAAATGGTGCCGTCATTTTGAAACTGGGGTTCAATTTTAACGGCTGTGTGAGCCTTGGAGGTGGTTGCGCCACCGATCATGATGGGAAGGTGGTAATCGAGGCGTTGCATTTCCTTGGCAACGTGTACCATTTCATCCAGTGACGGTGTGATTAGACCGCTCAGGCCGATGATGTCGACGTTCTCTTCAATAGCGACCTTCAGTAATTTTTCGCAGGGCACCATGACGCCAAGATCGATTACTTCAAAATTATTGCACTGTAAGACTACGCCAACGATATTTTTACCGATGTCGTGTACATCACCCTTAACGGTAGCCATCAGGATTTTACCGTTGGATTGGGAAACGGTGCCGTCTTTTTCGGCTTCAATAAAGGGCAATAGATGGGCAACAGCCTGTTTCATAACACGGGCGCTTTTTACCACCTGTGGTAGAAACATTTTGCCGGAACCGAACAGGTCTCCGACCACGTTCATGCCGTCCATCAGCGGACCTTCAATGACATGAATAGGGCGCTCAGATTCCAGGCGTGCAGCTTCGGTGTCCTCTTCAATAAAGGCGTTAATACCTTTTACCAATGAGTGCTCAAGGCGCTTTTTGACCGGCCAGCTGCGCCATTCGGGATCTTCCTCTTCTTTTTTCTTGCCGTCGCCGCGGTAATTATCAGCAATGGCTAGCAGGTTTTCTGTACCCTCTTCAGTGCGGTTGAGTACGACGTCTTCAACTTTTTCGAGCAGCTCTTTGGGTAGATCATCATAAACGGCCAGTTGGCCGGCGTTAACAATCGCCATGGTTAAACCTGCCTGAATGGCATGGTAAAGGAAGACCGAGTGGATCGCTTCACGCACCGGGTTGTTACCACGGAAGGAGAAGGATACGTTACTCACGCCACCAGAAATCATGGCGTGTGGCAGGTTCTGTTTGATCCAGCGTGTGGCTTCAATGAAATCGACGGCATAGTTGTTGTGTTCTTCGATACCAGTAGCGATGGCAAAGATGTTTGGATCGAAAATAATATCCTGAGGTGGGTAGCCGACTTCATTGACCAAAATGTCGTAGGAGCGTTTGGAGATGTCGATTTTGCGCTGCAGGTTGTCGGCCTGACCCTCAGTATCGAAGGCCATGATAATTACTGCGGCGCCGTGCAGCATGCATTTACGAGCGTGTTCGATGAATAGCTCTTCGCCTTCTTTCATGCTGATCGAGTTAACAACGCATTTACCCTGTGCGCATTTTAGGCCAGCTTCGATGATTTCCCACTTGGAAGAATCGAGCATGATGGGGACACGCGAAATATCAGGTTCGGAGGCAATTAAGTTAAGGAACCTGACCATGGCTGCCTCAGAGTCGAGCATGCCTTCGTCCATGTTGATATCAATGACTTGCGCGCCGTTTTCCACTTGTTCACGGGCTACCGTTAGCGCCTTATCAAATTCATCCTCAAGAATTAGACGTTTAAACATCGCTGAGCCGGTTACGTTGGTGCGTTCGCCAACGTTTACAAACAATGATTCAGGGCCAATGTTAAAGGCTTCAAGTCCACTTAGGCGGCATTGCTTTTCAATTTCGGGGATTTCACGCGGCTGACATTGTGCGGCTTTTTCAGCGATAGCGCGGATGTGATCTGGTGTGGTACCACAGCAGCCACCGACAATATTTAGCATGCCGGAGGTCATGAATTCGCCAACGATTTTGGCCATTTCTTCGGGCGTCTGATCATATTCACCGAACTCGTTAGGCAGGCCGGCATTGGGGTGTGCACTGACATTGGTGTCAGCTTTAGTGGCTAGCTCTTCAACGTAGGGGCGCATGTCATCGGCACCCAGTGCACAGTTAAGGCCAACAGATAAAGGTTTGGCGTGTGCAACAGAGTTCCAGAAAGCTTCTGTTGTTTGTCCTGACAGGGTGCGGCCACTAGCGTCGGTAATGGTGCCCGAAATCATGATAGGCAGTTCGACATCGTTATCCATGAAGTAGCTTTTCACTGCGTAAATAGCAGCTTTTGCATTCAATGTATCAAATACAGTTTCGATCAGAATGATATCTGAGCCACCCTTTATGAGAGCGGCAGTGGCTTCGGTGTAGTTTTCAACCAGCTGGTCAAAGGTGACGTTACGAAAGCCTGGGTCGTTCACATCGGGCGACAGTGTGGCGGTGCGGCTTGTTGGTCCAATAACACCGGCAACAAAGCGAGGTTTGTCTGGGTTTTGGGCAGTAATTTCATCCGCTACTTCGCGCGCTAGTTTTGCGCCGGCCAGGTTTAGTTCGTAGGATAATTCGTCCAGTGTGTAATCAGACTGCGAAATGGCGTTGGAGTTAAAGGTGTTTGTTTCCAGTATGTCGGCGCCAGCGTTCAGATAGGCGCGATGGATTTCGCGAATAATATCCGGCTGAGTAAGGGTTAATAGATCATTGTTACCCTTCAGCAGTTGGTCGAAATCCTTAAAGCGTTCGCCACGGTAGTCAGCTTCTTCCAGACTATAGCTCTGGATCATGGTTCCCATGCCGCCGTCCAAAATCAAAATGCGATCTTTCAGGGCTGCGTTCAGGGCGCTGATGCGCTGCTCGATTACTGTCATATAACTACCTTAAAATGAGCTAAAAATTCTGTGAAAATTAAAATGCGCGCCATTTTATCAGATAACAGCAAAATTTGGACGAAAGTTTAGAGCTAAATTGTTGAGCGTCAGTGCAGGTGAGCGTTTTAGCTAAACTTGATTCTTTTACTCAGGTTTATCTCTATTTCAGCATGGCGTATAATATGGCATGAAATTTTTGTGTATGAGGAATTAACGTGAGTCAAATGATTGAAATTACCCCGAATGCTCAGGAGTATTTGGTGGACCTGCTATCGAAACAGGATCAGCAAGGCATAGGCGTACGTATTTTTGTACTGCAGCCAGGCACTCCGACTGCGGAAACCTGTCTTGCCTATAGTCGTCCGGGCGAGGAGAAGGAGGGTGATGTCAAACTTGAGGGCATGCCATTCCCGACATATTTGGAAGAGAAAAGTCTGCCGTATCTTGAGGAAGCTAATATAGATTACAACAAGGATCGTATGGGTGGGCAACTGACGATTAAAGCGCCTAACTCCAAGCTGCCTAAGGTTTCAGAAGACAGCACGCTGGAAGAGCGGGTTAATTATATTCTGTGGACCGAAGTTAATCCTATGCTGGCATCCCATGGTGGCGAGGTCAGTCTGATGGAAATTGCTGACGATACGGTGGCGGTATTAAAATTTGGTGGCGGTTGTCAGGGCTGTAGTTCGGTTGATGTGACCCTTAAAGAAGGGGTTGAGAAAAGTCTGCGTGAACATGTTCCTGAGTTAACGGAAATTCGTGATGTGACCGACCATGAAGATCGCAGTAAGGCCTATTATTAAGGTGCTTTTTAGGCGCCATTTAAAGTGGCCGCCTTTGTGGAGAAGATGACATCCTGAGACCTCAGCATAACTCAGCGACGAAAGAGAAATGAGGGAAAAAGGTCTTAATTGAGGCGGGAAATGCAGGTAATACCCCAGGGCATCCTCTCTTGCTACGCAATTCACCTTATAGCAAGCTATTGGCAAGTTTTCCAACGCTCCTTTTTTCAACGAAAGAAGGCCTTTTTAGCCATTTCGTCTCGGTGATTGAGTTATGCTGAGGTCTCATCCTTAAAAAGGGTTGAAATCTCTCTGCTTTATGCGCCGGTCTGTGCTTATTTCCTTTGACATATTAAGGCACTGGGCCTATCATTGCGCGCCATGTCAGTAGCACCCTTGCCAAAAATTATTGAGCCGCTTAAATTAATTGAGCAGCGTGTTGATTTAGAAGGGGTAATTGCGCTTTCAGAGTGCGAACGTTTGCGTGAGGTTTTACTGGATTTGTCAGGCGATATTGATGTCGCGCTGCAGTTTGGTAAAGATGAGGAAGGGCAGCGAGTTATTAGCGGCTCCCTTCAAGCAGATGTCACTATGGAATGTCAGCGCTGTTTGCAGCCAGTAAAGCTGGCAGTGCGGGGTGATATTAGTCTGGCGATAGCGCGGCATGACGATGCGGTTAAGGCGTTACCCGGTTATTACGACCCGTTGCTATTAGAAGTACCAGAAATTGAATTATTGCCATTGATTGAACAGGAGCTAATGCTCAGTTTACCAATCGTGGCGACACACCCTGAAGATGAGTGCAGTGTTAACTCATCCTATCAGGCAAACGAAGATGTTGAGCAAAGTAAGCCAAATCCTTTTGCAGTGCTTGCTGAGTTGAAGAATCAAAATTAGAGTGTTGGAGTTTTAATCATGGCAGTACAGAAAAACAAAAAATCCCGTTCACGTCGTGGCATGCGTCGTTCACACGATGCATTGACTGGACCTACCTTAGCAACAGATTCAGTAACAGGTGAAACGCACTACCGTCACCACATCACTGCTGATGGCTTCTACCGTGGTAAAAAAGTAGTAGAAGTTAACGACGAAGAGTAATTTTGTCTCTTTCGGTCTCGGTTGCAATAGATGCAATGGGCGGGGATTATGGTCCCCGCGTCACCGTTCCGGCAGCATTTCATTGTTTGTCGATCCACCCTGAGTTAACACTCATCTTTATAGGCAATCAGGAAGCCATCAAGGCCGCCTTGCCTGCCAACGCCGCTGATTTTCAAGTGCGCTATGACATCGTCCCTACTGACACTGTCGTGGCGATGGATGAGTCGCCTGCCAGCGCGCTGCGTAACAAAAAAAATTCCTCCATGGCTGTTGCTCTATCTCTCGTCAAAGAAGGGCGTGCTAGTGCTTGTGTGAGTGCTGGTAATACCGGGGCATTGATGATGTTGGGACGCTCTGTGTTGGGCACTCATGAGGGTATTGATCGACCCGCTTTTATTACCGAAGTGCCAACGCTGAACGGGCATTGCCATGTGCTTGATTTGGGCGCTAATCTTGATTGCACATCCAAACAGCTTTACCAGTTTGCCTTGATGGGTTCGATTGTGTCGCGGGCTGTGGATGGTTGCATGCAACCCAGAGTGGGGCTGTTGAATGTTGGACGTGAAGAAATTAAGGGTAATGAGTTAGTTAAGGAAACGGCCAAGTTATTAAAAGGTCAAAGCCCGCTTAACTATATTGGTTTTGTTGAGGGCGATGATATTTTCTCTGGTCAGGTGGATGTCGTTGTTTGCGATGGCTTTGTTGGTAATGTAGCGCTTAAGGCCAGCGAAGGTGTGGCTAAAATGATTGGTGGATTACTCAAGCAGGCGTTACAGAAAAACCTGCTAACGCGGACTGTTGGTTTGTTGATAAGGCCGACCCTTGAAAAATTGAGCGAGCAGATAAACCCTAAAGAGCGTAATGGCGCCAGCTTGCTTGGTCTTGAGGGTATTGTTATTAAAAGTCATGGCAATGCTGATGTGAGAAGTTTTTGTCAAGCGATTAAACGTGCCACGCGGGAAGTTGAAACCAATGTGCCGCAGCTGATTAGTGACAGTATTTTAAAACACCATTTTAAATAGCTAGCGCAGATGGTTTTAAACGGGCACGCGGTGAAAAGTATAATACTTTGAGACCTTTGTACGAAGTAGGCGACGAGATAAAATGGCTACAAACAGCCTGATTTTTATCTCATTTTCTTTCTGCCTCCTCTTCATGCAAAGGCCTCATTTTAAGATCTCGTGTTGATTACAACGTTAGGAAAATAAAGTTATGAGTCAATCTTTAGCATTTGTATTTCCAGGTCAGGGTTCTCAGTCAGTCGGTATGTTGGCTGATGTGGCGGAGAAATTCCCTCAGATAAAAGCTACCTTTGATGAAGCGTCAGAGGTGCTCGGTACTGATCTGTGGCAACTGGTTCAGGATGGTCCTGCCGAGGTGTTGAATCGCACTGATATGACACAACCAGCATTGCTAACAGCCAGCGTGGCGTTGTGGCGTGTTTGGAGCGCTCAATGTGGCGCAACGCCGCCAGCATTTATGTCTGGTCATAGCTTGGGTGAGTACAGCGCGCTGGTTTGTGCTGGTGCATTGGATTTCAAAGATGCGGTGAGGCTGGTAAACAAGCGTGGCTTATTTATGCAAGCAGCTGTGCCGGCGGGTGAGGGCGCGATGGCGGCTATTATCGGTCTGGACGATGCCGCTATTGAAGCGGCTTGTGCACAAGCAGAGCAGGGCGAGGTCGTTTCAGCGGTTAACTATAACTCACCCGGTCAGGTGGTGATTGCTGGACAAGCTGAAGCGGTTAATCGTGCGATTGACTTGTGTAAGGAAGCGGGCGCTAAACGTGCATTACCATTGCCTGTGAGCGTGCCTTCTCATTGTGCATTAATGAAGCCGGCAGCTGAGCAGCTGGCAACGGAGCTGGAAGCAATTACGGTCAATGCGCCAGCGATTCCTGTGGTGCAAAATGTAACGGCAGAAGTGACTACTGATCCTGTAGCGATCAAGGCTAACCTGGTGCAGCAGTTGTATCGTCCGGTGCTGTGGGTTGATTGTGTTAATTATATGACTGGCAATGGCGTCGAGCGCATGCTGGAATGTGGCCCTGGCAAAATACTGAGCGGCCTGAATAAACGAATTAGTCGTGGTTTGGAAGTGGCAACCGTTGCCGATTCTGAACTACTGAGCAATGTATAATCTTATTTGAAAGCAGGAAAATATTATGAGCATTGAAGGAAAAATAGCGCTGGTGACCGGTGCAACACGTGGTATAGGTAAAGCGATTGCTTTACAGCTGGCTTCACAAGGTGCGACGGTTGTTGGTACGGCGACGTCCGAGTCTGGTGCTGAACAAATTAGAGCCAGTCTTGCTGAGGCTGGTAATGTGGGTACAGGCATTGTATTAGATGTATCTTCAGCGGAATCCATTGCTGCGGCGATTGCCGATATCACTGAGCGGTTTGGTGCCCCAAGTATTTTGATAAATAATGCCGGTATTACGCGTGATAATATTATGCTGCGTATGAAAGAGGATGAGTGGGATGCGGTGATTAATACCAATTTGAACTCTATTTATCGCCTCTCCAAGGCTGTTTTACGTGGTATGACAAAAGCACGTTGGGGGCGCATTGTTAATATTGGTTCGGTGGTTGGTCGTATGGGTAATGCCGGTCAAGCAAACTATGCTGCGGCGAAGGCAGGCGTTGAAGGTTTTAGTCGTTCACTGGCGCGCGAAGTTGGCTCTAGAGGCATTACAGTTAATAGTGTAGCGCCGGGCTTTATTGATACTGATATGACGAAAGAATTATCTGATGATCATAAAGCGATGATGCTGGCAAATGTACCGGTTCAGCGTCTTGGTCAACCGCAGGAAATTAGTGCGGCGGTAGGTTTTCTTGCCAGTGATGCGGCGGCTTATATCACTGGTGAAACGCTGCATGTTAATGGCGGAATGTATATGTAAATCGGCGCACTTTAGCTGCGCGTTTAGTATTATAAGTTGTCTGGTTTTGGGCGTTTTTCTTAGCTTAAAAGCAAAGGTATCCTTTATTTGCAGGCCTCCTTGATTTCAATTCTCATATAACTGATCAGCTGCTTATAACTAATACGTGTTGTATTAGCTGAAAACTTTGATAAAATGCCACCTCATTCAGTGAGCCCATTATTTATGCTGGCTCTATATAGAAACGAATTAACAATTAGCATTTTGGCGAAGTTGCCGAGATCTTTAAATAGTCCACAGGAGTCACAAAGGTTATGAGTACAGAAGATCGCGTTAAAAAAATTGTTTGCGAACAACTGGGTGTTAAAGACGAAGAAGTTACTAACGAATCTTCTTTCGTAGAAGACCTGGGCGCCGATTCACTTGATACTGTTGAGCTAGTAATGGCTTTGGAAGAGGAATTCGAAACTGAAATTCCTGATGAAGAAGCAGAAAAAATCACTACAGTACAATTGGCTGTCGATTATATTAACGCCAACCTGTAAGTCGTTAGTCTGATTTTTGAAACCGTGCACACCCAGTGTTGCACGGTTTTTTTGTTTTAAGCGTTTAAGAGAACTTTGTGTAAAGCAGGCACGATGTAAGATGGCTGATACAGTCTGAGACCTTTACATGAGTCTGATTTTTTTGGAAAACTTATCAATAGCTAGCTGTTGCTGCGTTCGAAATCTTAATTAGACGATGTTTTATATTATTAATGTCCAGTGGGGCACAAGGTGAATGGAGCTTGCTCCAGAGAGGGTGCCCTGGGGTATTTCATTTTCGCCTCTGTTTTAAACAAAGATCCCTAAGAAAATAGTTTGGAGAATAAGTATGTCGCGTAGACGTGTGGTTGTAACGGGTTTAGGTGCGGTAACCCCGTTAGGTAATACGGTTGATGAAACCTGGCAGAATATAATTGCGGGCAAAAGTGGCATTGCTCCGCTTGATGTGTTCGATGTGTCGGCCTACACCACCCGTTTTGGCGGCTCTATTCGAGGTCTTGATATGGGGCAATATTTGCTCCCTAAAGAAGCCCGTAAAATGGATACCTTCATTCAGTATGGCATGGTGGCATCGATTCAGGCGATTGAGGACTCAGGATTGGAAACCACTGAAGAAAATGCTGCGCGAATCGGCGTTGCGGTGGGTTCTGGCATTGGTGGTCTGACCATGATTGAAAAGAACTACGATTCTGTTATGGCTAATGGACCACGTAAAATTTCTCCATTTTTTGTGCCCGGCAGTATTATTAATATGATCTCTGGCAACCTGTCGATTAAATATGGTTATAAAGGCCCTAATATCGCCATTGTGACGGCGTGTACTACGGGTACTCATAACATTGGTTTCTCCGCGCGTATGATTCAACAGGGCGATGCTGATGTAATGATTGCCGGTGGTGCTGAAATGGCAACATCGCAATTAGGCTTGGGTGGTTTTGCTGCTGCCCGTGCACTGTCAACGCGTAATGATGATCCACAGGCGGCTAGCCGTCCGTGGGATAAAGACCGTGATGGTTTTGTACTCAGTGATGGTGCTGGCGTTTTAGTACTTGAAGAGTATGAACACGCCAAAGCACGCGGCGCAAAAATTTATGCAGAACTGACGGGTTTTGGTATGAGTGGCGATGCTTATCACATGACGTCGCCTCCTGCGGATGGCAGTGGTGCGGCAGCCTCTATGAGTAATGCTATTGGTGATGCCGGTCTCAACGCTGACTCCATCGATTATATTAATGCCCACGGAACCTCGACGCCAGCCGGTGATGTTGCTGAAACGTTGGCGGTTAAGTCAGTGATGGGCGATGCAGCTAAAGGTGTCGCTGTGAGTTCGACTAAATCAATGATTGGCCATCTACTCGGTGCGGCCGGTGCGGTAGAGGCTATTTTTAGCGTGCTAGCAATCAAAGATAATGTGGCACCACCAACGATTAACTTGGACAACCCAGATGAAGGCTGTGATTTGAATTACGTGCCTCATACGGCACAGCAGCGCAATATTGATATTGCCGTATCCAACTCCTTTGGTTTTGGTGGCACCAATGGTTCTTTGGTATTCCAGCGCCTAAAATAACCGGCTATAGTAAGTTAAGATGAGATCTCAGCATAACGCAACGAGCGAAGCCAAGACTAGGCAAAAGCAGGCGCAAAAGCGGAATTTACTTGTGTAAGTGAGCATTTTAAGCCTGTTTTTAACAACGTATTGGGGAGCGCAGTAGTTATGCTGAGGTCTCAAGATATGTGTTGGTGCTTCAATAGAGCACCCGCATTGGTACCTTTCATATACTGAGTGGTTGCAATGGTAGCCCCTGAACTGCCTAACACACTGATTAATGGCGAACGCTGCGAGACCCTGGCCGTATCCGATCGGGGGCTGGCTTATGGGCATGGCGTTTTTGAAACGATCCGTGTTTCTAATGGCCACCCAGTGTTATGGAAACAGCATATGGAACGGCTACAACAAGGCTGCGCTAAACTGGGTATTACTGTTCCTGAGCAGTTAAGCACGTTGTTGATGAATGATCTGTCGCAGCTGTGTTGCGACGTTGTAGATGCCGTTATCAAAGTGATCATCACTGCCGGTACTGGCGGTCGTGGTTACGCCCCACCAAAAATAACCGATAGTCAACGTCTGGTGACGTTATTCCCATTGCCGTCCTACCCTGTTGAGCGTTCCGAACAGGGTGTTCAGGTGATTACCTGCGATTATCGCTTACCCCATAATGCTCGCTTGGCAGGCATTAAACACTTAAATCGACTTGATCAAGTACTCGCTCGTTCGGAATGGCAAGACTCAGAAATTGCTGAGGGTATTGTGCTAGATATTGAAAATAACGTGATTGAAGGCACCATGAGTAATGTGTTTGCTGTGATCGACGGTATTTTGACTACCCCCATATTGACACAGGCCGGTGTTAAAGGTGTGATGCGCGATTTTATTCTTGAATCAGCCCTGTCAATGGGCATACAAAGCCGTGAAGTTGTTCTTAGTGTTGCTGATTTTAAAAACGCCGCGGAGGTGTTTGTCTGCAACAGTGTTATTGGCCTATGGCCAATTAAACAGTGGGATCAGCAACATTACTCCAAGGGTGTCATCACCGACAGTCTGCAGCAACGGGTAGCACACCTATTCAGTCAAGACATCGGCACACAGAGTTAATGGTTTACTTAAAGCGGCTCAAGCTTCTGGTATTATTGTTGCTTTTGCTGAGTCTCTTTTTGGCGTTGTTCCTGTATCGTTATCTTGAGCAACCGCTGACGTTTTCTGAAACCAATAGCACCATTGAAATCTCATCCGGTAGCGGTTTCTCTCAGATCACTGCGCAACTCTCACAGCGCGATATTATCTCCAGCCCTGTCATTTGGACCTTGTATGCCCGCTTAACGGGTAAGGCAACACGAGTGCAGGCCGGTGAGTATCAACTTGTCGAGGGGCTGACACCGGCGAGTTTGTTGGATAAATTAGTGCAGGGGGATGTAATTAAGCACCATATCACGCTTGTTGAAGGATGGAATTTTAGGCAGTTATTACAGGCGCTGGCGGCCAATAAAAACCTGCAACACCGTTTGCTTGATGTCCCCCTAGACCGCGTTATGGCGTTGCTTGGCAAATCCGGACAGCACCCAGAAGGACGCTTCTTTCCAGACAGCTATCAATTCATTAGTGGTGCCACGGATGTGGACATTTTACAGCGAGCCTATCAACGCCTGAGCCTTGTTCTTGCTCAAGAATGGGTTCAGCGCAGTAAAGGATTACCTTATAAAACGGCCTATGAGGCGTTAATCTTAGCCTCTATTGTAGAGAAAGAAACAGGTCTAGCGAGTGAACGAGAAGAGATTGCCGGCGTGTTTGTTAGACGACTGCAAAAAGGTATGCGTTTGCAAGCTGATCCCACGGTTATTTATGGCTTGGGCGAGAATTTCCAAGGTAATATTCGCCGCCGCCACTTAACTCAGTCAACACCCTATAATACCTATGTGATTAGAGGTCTGCCGCCAACACCGATTGCCATGGTTGGGCGCGAAGCGATTTATGCCGCATTGCATCCCAAGGCAGCGCAAAGTCTTTATTTCGTCGCTAAAGGGGATGGCAGCCATTTCTTTTCTGATACACTTGAGCAGCATCATCAGGCCGTTATCCGCTATCAAATACAACGGCGTACTGAGCAATATCGTTCAACAGTAAAACCACAATAAAAGGTTTGAAATATCAATTTTTGATGCTTAACTTTCGGCTATGCTGAAGGACGATTAATTTTTTGGGCAGCGCTTGCTGTATTAAAACAAATGACAGAAAAAGCCGGTGTATTTATTACTGTTGAGGGCGTTGAAGGGGTTGGCAAAACCACCAACATGGCCTTTGTGCAGGATTACTTACAAGCTCACCAAGTCAGTCTTACGGTCACCCGCGAACCGGGAGGCACTGCATTGGCTGAACAAATTCGTGACCTGTTGTTAGCTAATCACGAAGAAGTATTAAATGATGATGCCGAGCTATTGCTGGTATTTGCTGCTCGCGCGCAACATTTAGGTCAGTTGATCAAGCCTGTGCTTGCAGAGGGCGGCTGGGTATTGAGTGATCGTTTTACGGATGCCACCTATGCATATCAGGGTGGTGGGCGTGGTTTATCGACGAAACTCATCGCGGCGCTTGAAAATACGGTGCAGGGTACGTTGCGTCCTGATTTGACGTTATTGCTTGATGTTCCTGTTGAAATTGGACTGGCACGGGCCGGTCAGCGCGGAGAGTTGGATCGTTTTGAACAGGAACAGCAGACGTTCTTTGAAAAGGTGCGTCAGACCTATTTGCAGCGCGCAGCGGCAGAGCCAGAACGTTTCTGTATTATTGATGCCAGTCAGTCTCTGGCAGCTGTTCAGGGCGACATACAGGCCGCGTTACGGCCTTTTCTTGCCCGCCATGGCCTGTTGTAGCTAATATCATGTTAAATCTCGTTGATCAGCCAATCCCTTTTTCTTGGCAGCAGTCGAACTGGACACAGCTGCTGTCACAACATAAGGACAACCGCTTGCCCCATGCGCTGTTATTAAGTGGGCATGAAGGTATGGGGAAGAGCTTGTTTGCGCAGGCTTTCGCTAGTTATGTGCTGTGTTCGCAACCCACCGCAGGTAAAGCCTGCAAACACTGTAAAAGTTGTCAATTATTAGAGGTTGGTTCGCACCCTGATTTATTGTTGCTCGAACCAGAAGAAAAAAGCGGTGTTATTAAAGTAGACCAGGTTCGCCGCCTGCAAAGTTTTAGCTCACAAACAGCACAGCTCAGTGGTTATAAAGTTATTATTGTTCGGCCTGCTGATAGTTTGAATATTAATGCCGCCAACGCACTGTTAAAAGACCTTGAAGAGCCACCAGCTAAAACATTGTTTTTACTGGTTTCTGATCAGCCACAGCAACTTGTGGCGACCATTCGCAGCCGTTGTCATCAACTCGTGTTTACTGCGCCAGATAGCCTGCAGGCCATGCAGTGGTTGACGAGCACATTACCCGATATCGAAGTTGATACGCTGAATCTATTGCTTACCTTTGCTGATAATGCACCTTTACAGGCATTGCACTTTTATGAAACGGATGCACTGACGCACCGCAAAGATATCTATCGCGGCTTGGCAGAGGTGCAAAAGGGGAAAAGTCATGTCAGCAGTGTGGCGCAATCGCTACAGGGGCACGAACCATTGACTATTATTAATTGGCTGCAAGTTTGGGCTTTAGATCTTATTAAGGCCGCACAGATAGGCGATGAAAAACGTTTAAAGAATAAGGATTTAGCTGACTTTTTGATTAGCTCAACTGCGCAAATAAAACTGCATGAACTATATTTGTATATGGATGAACTGCAGCGCCAGCGTCATGCCTTGCTCGCGGGGCATAATCCAAATAAAGTTCTGTTGCTTGAATCGCTACTGATTGATTGGGCGCAGTGCTTTCAGCGTTAATGAGTTTTGCTGGTAAAAGTAAGAGCTACCACTAGCTTAAATTGAGTTGAATGGGCTTGAATGGACTATGAGTGATGACCACAGGTTAACCCTGACGGCGACAGATAAACTGGCATTGTATGCTGCTTTTATGCCCTTTATTAAAGGCGGTGCTTTGTTTGTTGCAACCAGCGATCACTATCAATTAGGCGCAGTGGTTTCTATGCGCTTATCACTCATGCAGGAACCAGTGCAGCCCGTAGCCGGTAAAGTGGTGTGGATTACCCCTAGTGCAGCGGAACATAACCGTGCCGCCGGTATTGGTGTGCAGCTCAATAATAGTGATGGTGTGTTGCTGAATAAAATTGAAAAGTATTTGGCGGTAATGCCCGACGTTGATCGGCCCACCGATACACTTTAGAAACGTTAACTTGCCCTAAGCCTACTCTTTAGTAGTTTTTTAAAGGTTACAATCACTATGCTGGTAGATTCTCATTGTCATTTAGATCGTTTGGACCTTGCGCCCTATGGCGGAGACCTTAGTCAGGCAATAGCGGCAGCCCGAGAGGCTGGCGTTAGCGATATGTTGTGTGTCGCTATTAGTTTGGCTAAATTACCTGATGTGCTGGCTATTGCCGAGCAATATGAGGGCGTGAGCGCCTCGGTGGGTGTGCACCCGCTAGAGAAAAGTGATGCCGATGTCACGGTTGAACAACTGGTCGCATTGGCAGCGCACCCAAAAGTGGTCGCCATTGGCGAAACTGGCTTGGATTATTTTTACGATAAAGACCGTGCCAAAGCCCAGCAGCAACAGTTCGTAAAACATATGCAGGCCGCAAAAATTTGCCGAAAACCGGTAATTATTCATACCCGTGATGCGCAGCACGATACCCTTGATATTATTCGCGCCGAAGGTGACTTGGAGCTGGCCGGGGTGCTGCATTGCTTTACTGAGTCCTGGGACATGGCCAAGCAAGCTATGGATATGAATTACTATATTTCATTATCAGGGATTGTCACCTTTAACAGTGCCACCGAGTTGCGAGAAGTAGCCAAAAAAATCCCCTTGGATCGACTGTTAATAGAAACGGACTCACCTTATCTTGCCCCGGTGCCTTTTCGCGGCAAAAAAAATGAGCCGAAATATGTCGCTCAAGTGGCTGAGTGTATCGCGAAATTACGCGGGCTTTCCGTGCCAGCGTTAGCAGAGATCACCCGTGAAAACTATTTTCGGTTGTTTAATGCACAATTCCGGGGACAGTTTACTTAATTTCTCCGTTCTGGTGAAATAAGCGATATTCGACAAGGATGTGTCAAATACAAGGAGCAAGACAATGGCCAGGATGGCTAGAGTAGTTATTCCAAATTACCCCCACCATATTACTCAACGCGGCAACCGCCGCCAGCAAACCTTCTTCACAAATGATGATTATCGGGCTTATATGTCCCTACTGAGCAATGCTAAAGATCAGGCTGGCATAGATGTGTGGGCTTATTGCCTGATGCCTAATCATGTTCACCTAGTGGTCGTTCCCGAACACAAAGATAGCTTGGCAGTTTTCTTTAGTGAAGCGCACCGTCAATACACGCGGCGCATTAATGCTAGGGAAGGTTGGCGCGGTCATCTTTGGCAAGAGCGGTTTCATTCTTTTGTGATGGATGAAGCTTATCTGTTGGCTGCTGTCAGGTATGTCGAATTAAACCCTGTTAAGGCTAAATTGTGTCAAACCCCAGAAGATTGGATTTGGTCAAGTGCGCAGGCTCACCTGAGAGGAGAAGATGACGGACTCGTTTCGGTTAACCCGATGCTGGCTAGAATTAGTAATTGGCGAGAATACCTGAAAAGTGATGAAAGCATTAATATGCAACAACGCATCCGCGAGAATACTCGTACAGGACGGCCCGGTGGTTCCGAGGCTTTTTTGAACAAGCTTGAAAGTCAGACAAAGCGTACTTTACGTAAGGGTAAACCGGGGCCTAAGAGTAGGTTTAATTAAGTAAACTGTCCCCAGAATAACAAGAGTAAGGGCGATTAGGGTAATGATTTGATCAAGTTGTTCCATGCAGCGCTGTCCTATATGATGCCTGAGAATGAGGCCTTTGCACGAGCCGGGATTTTGTTTGCTAGCAAGGTAAAAGCGCACGGAATGAGGGAGTTTATGCTTATAAATGACCGATTGAGTACGCTTTTAACACCGTTAGAAGATAAAATAACAATCGTGCAAAGGTCTCAGAATGTAATTCCTTTCTGGCGACGTTAATGCAAACCAAACATCAAATCAAAGTGTTCACCTGTTGTGCGCGCAGAATTTTCTCCAGCAGAAAACTGTTACTGATGATTTTTTGTTCGATGCTGTTTTCAGGCTGTGGTTCAAACAGTTTTCAATTTAAAAATATTGCCAAATCAGATACTGACCTTGTTTCGGATATGCATATCCTAACAATCAACGCGCAGGCCCAGCAGTTGATGGCGAAGCTCTATAAACGTAATCCACGCGAATTGGCTAAGGTGCCGGGGCAAACCGTTGCCATGCGGCTTGCACAAATGGCAGATTTTCCGGCAGCACTTAGTGTCGAGGAACTGGGTGGTGAAGGCAGCATTGGTGCTATGCAGCTGGCTTTTGAGGGTGACTTTAATGGCGACCGAGTGTTTGCCTTAGGTGTGGGGTTACGCGGCATGTTGTTTAAGGCTTACAATGAAAAAGAGGAGGTGTTTCTTCTTGATAGTCTGGACCCACAAAAACTTTATAATAGTGCACGTAACCTCGAAATCATGGCTTGGCGGTTAACGCACCGACGTAATGCAAAAGGTGAATTGCTATTGCTGACCAACGGCACGGATGATGTTATTAACCTTAGCTTTGAGCGTTTATTTGGCAAAATGATCGCCACGCAGGATATGATCTCCAATATCATAGCGGGTAGAGCTAACCGAACCGTAAATAAAATTTTCCACAGTATTGCTCAGGCTGTGTTCCTTCCTGTCGGATAACTTTTTTAATGCTAACTGATGTGCAAAAGCAGTCTATTCAGACTGCCTATAAGACCCTGATTAAAAACAAAGGCTATCGAGCCCGATATGGACAGCGCGTGATGATTGCTGAAATAGCAAAAACATTGGCTGGTATTGGCACCGATGCGAAGGGGCTGCGGTTGGGGGAAAGCCATATTTGTGTGGTTGAGGCCGGCACGGGCACGGGGAAAACAGTCGCCTATATGATGGCTGCGCTGCCGTTAGCACTGGCGTTGAAGAAAAAACTAGTGATTTCCACTGCCACCATTATGTTGCAGGAACAGTTGAATCAGAAAGACCTGCCTGACCTGTTAAAATGCAGCGGTCTGCCGTTTAGTTATGCGATTGCAAAGGGCAGAGGTCGTTATTTGTGTATGAGTAAACTCGAATCGGCATTGGTTAATCATGCGGAAATGGCACCGGATCAGGCGCTCTTTGAGGATGAGCTGGCGTTACGTCTCGATGATGACACCTTGGCTTTGTATGAAGATTTTGATGAGCAGTTCCGTCAGGGGAAATGGGATGGAGATCGTGATAGTTGGAGTGATGTCATTGCTTTTCAGAAGTGGCAACGCGTTACCACTGACCATAGCCAATGCAGCAATCGACGTTGCACGCACTTTGCCGACTGTAGTTATTTTCTGGCTCGTCAGGATATCGCCGAAGCCGATGTTATTGTCGCTAACCACGACCTAGTATTAGCAGATTTGTCATTGGGCGGTGGGGCGTTATTGCCCAAGCCTGAAGAAACTATCTATGTGTTTGATGAGGCCCACCACCTACCCGATAAGGCGCTTAATCATTTTAGTGGTCAATTCAGGTTGTCGGCAGCCAAGCAGTGGTTGAAACAGATTCCCAAACTGTTAACGCAGATTGCCAGCGAGGTTGGCTATGACCGCGTGCTCGGCGAACAGACTGAAAAATTGCCCGCCATACTCAAGCAAATGGAAGATAATTTTGCCTTTGTAGAAGAAATTATTGAAGGTCTGTGGCTTGCCAAGAGCGGTGGCGGTGATGAAAATACCGTGCGTTTCAGTCGCGGTGAAGTGCCTGCTGATCTACGTATTATTGCCAAAAATCTCACGCTTATGTTTGCCAAGTTGAATCATACTCTGCAATTAGTCGCGGATATGTTGCTGGAAAAGGGCAAGGATGAAGAGCCTGAATTAAAGCAGGTGGTAGAACAAAATTATATGCGTCTGTCCATTCCTTTAGGGCGCAGTGATGGTGCCAAACAATTGTGGCAAAGCTATGCCAGCCTGGATGAACAGGGCGCTATGCCGACGGCACGTTGGATGACAAGGCTTGAGCATGGTCAGGATCAAGGGGATATAGAACTTTGCAGTAGTCCTGTCACTGCGGCAGAAATACTTCGCAGCATGCTGTGGTCAGATTGTTTTGCGGCAGTTTTGACGTCGGCAACCTTATCTGCGTTGAACAGTTTTAATCGTAGTAGCACACGCATGGGTTTGCCTGAATCAACCGGATACCATGTAGTGCCCAGTCCCTTTGATTATCAGCAATGTGCGATCTTTGAGGTGCCGGAAACAGCAATGGATCCGCGCAATGGCCAGGAATTCGAGATTTCCCTCATAGAGCAACTTAACCGCATAATTGATCCTCAATTGGCAACCTTGGTGATTTTTACTGCGCGTTATCAAATGCTCGCTGTTTATAAAAACCTCGATGACAGTTTAAAACCGTTGGTGCTGTTACAGGACGATTATTCCAAGCAAGAACTGGTAAAGCGCCATTGCAACTTTATTGATGAAGGGCGGGGCAGTGTTATTTTTGGTCTGGGTAGTCTCACCGAAGGTGTTGATTTACCCGGTGATTATGTCAAGCATGTGATTATTGCCAAGCTGCCTTTTTCGGTACCCAACGATCCCGTTGAAGCGACCCTAACCGAATGGTTAGAAGCGCAAGGTCGAAATCCTTTTTGGGAAATTAGCGTGCCCGATGCCTCAATTAAGCTTAAACAAGCCTGTGGGCGGTTATTACGTACAGAGAATGACAGTGGCAAAATCACCCTGTTGGATCAACGCATTCTCACTAAGCGTTATGGTAAGCCGCTGCTCGATGCGCTGCCTGATTATAAAAAGCAATTGGGCAGACCTTAGCGGTTGAGGGGTAATGGACGACACTTTACGGCATTGTCGACGTGCAGTGTCGATGCTAAAGTTAAAGTGCTCTTTCGTCGCCGAATTATGCAAAGGTCTCTAGTCTTGGCTTTGTTCACTACGTTATGATGAGATCTCTTTTAACGGATAGGTTGATGGCAAAATTGAAAGGAAAAGAGATCAAAAAAACCACTAAAAAAACCGCCAAGGATGATGTGCAGCAGCGTAAAGCGGCGCAGTTTTCTAATCATTTAGCGCACGGTCTCAAGGAAGGCGCACTTATTGGTTTGTTGGCGCTCTGCGGTTATTTGCTGTTGGCGTTGTTCACCTATGATCCAATGGATCCCGGATGGACGTTTACTGGCGACAACCTGACCGAACAGATCAACAATGCCGGCGGCCGCGCCGCCGCTTGGTGTGCCGACGTGTTGCTATCATTGATGGGTTATTTGGCCTATTTGCTGCCAACGATGCTGGCCTACCGTGCGTGGTTGATTATCCGTGACCGCGACCAACTGTGGAGTTGGCCACTGTTTAGCCTGCATGCCTTCGGTTTTATATTGGTGATTGTGTCGGGAGCAGGTTTAGCTAGCCAACATTTTGACCACTATGTTGGTGCCTTACGTGAAAGCGCAGGCGGCATTCTTGGGCAGGTTATTAACAGCATCTTTTTATCGGCCTTTAATTTGGTCGGCAGCACGTTAATTTTATTAGCGCTATTTCTGGCTGGATTGACGCTCTTTACGGGCATGTCTTGGCTGCGTTTGATGGATCGATTAGGCGCTAGCGTATTATTTCTTTTCGGTTCTGTGGGTAAGCTCTCACGGCGCTTACAACAGCAGCGAGAAGAAAAGAAAACCTCTCAGCAAGTTCAACAGAGCAGAAAGCGCGTGTTTGATGCCGAAATTGAAAAGGAAGTCCGCCGAGAACCACCAAAAATCAAACCGCTTGCGGTCACTAAAGTGGTCAGTAAACGGGTAGAGAAGGAACGGCAAGTCACTCTGTTTGAGGGAGAAGTGGAGGGTGAATTACCCGCCATTTCATTGCTGGATAAAGCTGAGCGCAACCCCAACCGTGGTTATTCTGCTGAGACCCTAGAAGCAATGTCACGCATGTTGGAGCTCAAGCTAAAGGACTTTGGCATTACCGCTGAAGTTGTTGCGGTGCAACCAGGCCCAGTGATTACGCGTTTCGAAATTCAGCCAGCAGCGGGCGTGAAGGTTAGCCGCATTACTAATTTGGTTAAAGATTTGGCGCGTTCACTGGCGGTGATTAGTGTGCGGGTGGTCGAAGTGATTCCCGGTAAGTCTGTGGTGGGTATTGAAATCCCTAATGAAGATCGTGAAATTGTACGCCTTAGCGAGGTGCTTTCCAGTCGCCAGTACGATGAATCAGAATCACCTTTATGTTTGGCGTTGGGCCATGACATTGGCGGTACGCCGGTGGTTGCGGATCTTGCCAAAATGCCGCACTTGCTGGTAGCGGGGACGACGGGTTCTGGTAAATCCGTTGGTGTTAATGCCATGCTACTGAGCCTGCTGTTTAAATCCACGCCTGAAGAAGTTCGTTTGATAATGATCGACCCAAAAATGTTGGAACTGTCGGTTTATGACGGTATTCCACATTTGTTAGCGCCGGTAATTACTGATATGAAAGATGCTGCTAATGGACTGCGTTGGTGTGTCGCGGAAATGGAGCGGCGTTATCGCCTTATGGCGGCGCTGGGTGTGCGTAGTTTGAGCGGCTTTAATCGCAAGGTGAAGGATGCAATTAAAGCCGGCGAACCGATTCTTGACCCGTTATGGAAAGCAGAGGAAAGTTTGCAGGAAACGGCCCCTGAGTTGACCAGTTTGCCCTACATTGTAGTGGTGATTGATGAGTTTGCTGACATGATTATGATTGTCGGTAAAAAGGTGGAGGAATTGATTGCGCGTATTGCTCAAAAAGCGCGTGCCGCTGGTATCCATTTGGTACTGGCAACACAACGGCCATCGGTGGATGTTATTACCGGTTTAATCAAAGCGAATGTGCCCACACGTATTGGTTTTCAGGTGTCCTCAAAAATTGATTCTCGTACTATTTTGGATCAAGGCGGTGCAGAGCAGCTACTTGGACACGGTGATATGTTGTACTTGCCTCCGGGCGCGGGAGTGCCAGTGCGTATTCATGGCGCTTTTGTTGCCGATGAAGAGGTTCATCGGGTGGTGAATGACTGGGTTAAGCGTGGCGAGCCGGAGTATGTTGATGAAGTGCTCGAGGGCCCCTCTGAGGCGTCCATGATGCCAGGTTATTCCGGTTCTGATGAAGGAACAGATTCCGAGCAGGACGAACTTTATGATCAGGCCGTGCAGTTTGTGACAGAAAGTCGGCGCGCCTCGATTTCGGCGGTACAACGTAAATTACGAATCGGTTATAACCGTGCTGCCCGTATGATTGAAGCGATGGAAGCTGCCGGAGTAGTCACCGAAATGGGCTCTAACGGTGGCCGTGAAGTGATTGCACCGCCACCGGTTAAGGGATAATAGATTGAAATTTATAGTCAAGCGCAACGTTGTGATATTTGTTACTCGGTTGACGTCTATGCTACTGGCCTTGAGCTTCGTCTGTGCGCCGTTGCAGGCTGATCCGCAATCATTACAACGATTGCAGGATAAACTACAGGGCATGCACGCCTTCCAAGCGTCTTTTACGCAAACCGTTATAGATGGCGGCGGTAGCATGTTGCAGAGTACCTTGGGTGACATTGCCGTAAAGCGTCCAGGCTTGCTGCATTGGCAAACAGCTGCGCCGTTTGAACAATTATTGGTATCCGATGGCATCAAACTGTGGTCCTATGATGCTGACCTTGAGCAGGTCACCGTACAGGCTGTAGCGCAGTATTTAAGCCAAGGGCCGGCATTATTGCTCAGTGGTGACGTGGATAATTTGGCGGCTAGCTATGAGATTAATGATGCCCAGCGTAGCGATAATATTTGGCAGTTTCAATTAGTACCCAAAGCCCCCGATAGCCTTTTTGAGCAAATCAGCCTGACCTTTGCGGATAACACGCTGCTACAAATGGATTTGCTGGATTCCTTGGGGCAACGCTCTAGCTTGGCCTTTAGCGAGATAAAGATTAACCCGCTGTTAGATGATGCCATGTTTACCTTTGTGCCACCGCAGGGTGTGGATATTATTGCGCAATAATGACTTGCCTATGGTGACGGTTGTCATAACCTCTCAGGCGAGCGAGAAAGCAAGGTCAAACATACGCGCGGTGTCTGGGCAGCCGCTCATAATGGATGCCGAGCTATATTACCTGTATTCTTCACCACCAGTGGGCAACGCTTGGCTCGGTCTTCTTTAGACTGTTAAATTTTTAGATTTAGCTGCGCGCAAAAGTCTCACTATTTATTGCTGGCCTAGCCGCTATCCATCACACCCATAAAACGTCTGACTTTATGAACGATTTATTTTCAACGTCTCATTATGAACCCTTAGCGGCACGTCTGCGGCCTCTGTGTTTGGCTGATTATATTGGTCAAGAGCATATACTTGGTGAAGGCAAAGCCTTACGTACTGCGCTGGAAGAGGGCTTGCCTCACTCCATGGTGCTATGGGGTCCTCCGGGGGTGGGTAAAACGACGCTGGCAAAAATAGTGGCGGAGCTGTCGGATGCCAATTTTGAAGTGCTATCGGCGGTGATGGCGGGTGTTAAGGATATCCGCGCTGCCGTGGAGCGTGCGAAAATAGCCCAAAGCCAATACAACCGTAAAACCTTATTATTTGTTGACGAAGTGCACCGCTTTAATAAGGCGCAACAGGATGCCTTTTTACCCTATGTTGAAGATGGCACCGTCATTTTTATTGGTGCGACCACCGAAAACCCCTCATTTGAACTCAATAACGCGTTGTTATCGCGGGTGCGCGTGTATGTGTTGCGGTCGTTGGGTGAGCGAAGTTTGCATGACCTGTTGGATCGTGCCCTGACGGATGTTGACAAGGGTTACGGTAGTCGTCATATCGTCATTGATGAAGAAATGAAGTTGGCGATCGCCCGTGCTGCCGATGGTGATGCCCGTCGCGCGCTCAATCTGCTGGAAATTGCTGTTGATTTGGGCGATCAGCAGGGGGATAAAACGCTTGTTTCCGAAGCCACCCTGCAGGAAGTATTGCAGGAAAGCACGCGCCGTTTTGATAAGGGTGGCGATGTGTTTTACGAACAGATTTCCGCCTTGCACAAAGCGGTGCGAGGCTCGTCACCGGATGCTGCTCTGTACTGGTGTATGCGTATGTTAGATGGTGGTTGTGATCCGGTCTATATTGCCCGTCGTTTGCTGCGTATGGCCAGTGAAGATATTGGTAACGCTGACCCGCGAGCGTTAGATATTGCCATGAGCGCTTGGCAGGCCTTTGATCGTCTAGGTAGCCCAGAGGGTGAGTTAGCCATTGCTCAGGCAGTGATTTATCTGGCCAGTGCGGCGAAAAGTAACGCTGTCTATCAAGCCTACAATTTGGTAAAAACAGAGATCAAAAGCAGCGCTAGTTACGAAGTACCAAATCACCTGCGTAATGCACCCACGCAACTGATGAAAGACATGGATTATGGTATGGAATATCGGTATGCTCACAGCGAACCGATGGGTTATGCGGCGGGCGAAAACTACCTGCCTGAAGACCTGCATGATAGGCAGTATTATTTTCCTGTTGAGCGCGGCCTTGAGAGCAAAATCAAACAAAAGCTGGATCATTTGCGTGAGTTGGATAACAGCAGTGATCAAAAGCGCTACAAATAAAGGGCACCTCTAAAAATGCACTTTTTTCGCGATTGCGGCGTTAACTCCGTGCTCGATTACTCGATAACGCGGGGCAGGCTCTGCTCATGTACTTTAGTACACTCTGGTTCTGCGGACGGTGCTTTTTTGCACTCACGGGAAAATCACTATTTTTGGAGATACCCTAAAGAGATTAGAGGGTGAGCCAAGTGTTGGCTATTGCCGTGGGCGGTGCGTTGGGCGCATTATCTCGTTACTGGGTGGTGGGGCTGGCATCGAGTTTGTTTGAACGCAGCTTTCCCTACGCCACACTGGTCGTTAATGTGTTGGGCTCTTTTCTGATCGGTGTTGGTTATATTCTTATCGTAGAACGCCTGCATATTGCCCCTGCATGGCATGCTGTTTTAATGGTGGGTTTTATTGGTGCCTTTACTACCTTCTCCACCTTTTCTCTGGAAACGGTCAGCCTGATTCAGGATGGTCGTTTGGTAACGGCTTTACTGTATATTTTGAGTAGTGTCGTGGTGTGTTTGCTAGCTACAGCGGCGGGAATATTACTGGCTAGACAGTTTCTGTGAGCGCATTTCTTACTCTTTAATGGGTGCCTCTAAAAATAGTGATTTTTTGTGTGAGTAGAGCCTCCGTGTATAAGGCTTACATGATGGTTTGAGTACGGAGTTGATGTCATCATCGCCGCAAAGGACGTTTTTAGAAGTGTCTTTATAAAATTTTAATGGAATGACATATGTTAGATTCAAAGTTACTTCGCACTAACCTTCAGGGTGTTGCTGATCAATTAAAGAAAAAGAACTATCAGCTTGACGTGGCGAGCGTTAGTGAACTGGAAGCACAGCGAAAAACGCTGCAGACAGAAACAGAACAGTTACAGAATGATCGTAATTCACGCTCTAAAAGCATCGGCAAAGCGAAGGCCTCCGGTGAAGATATCGCCCCGCTTATTGCTGAAGTGAACAGTATGGGTGAACGTCTAGATGACTGTAAAATGCAGCTTAATACAGTGCAAAGCCAGCTAGATGAAATTCTCAGCGGTATTCCCAATTTACCCCATGAGTCGGTACCTGTTGGCGCGGATGAAGAAGACAATGTGACCGTGTTGAGCTGGGGGCAGCCGCGTGACTTTGACTTTGTACCTAAAGATCATGTCGATGTGGGTGCCGCTTTAGGTGGTTTAGACTTTGAAACTGCTGCTAAATTAACAGGCTCACGTTTTGCCACCATGACCGGGCAAATCGCACAAATGCATCGAGCCCTGACACAGTTCATGCTTAATCTGCACACTCAAGAGCATGGCTATGAGGAAGTGTATGTGCCCTACATTGTCAACGATGATTCGTTATATGGCACAGGGCAGTTACCAAAATTTGAAGCCGACTTGTTTAAGGTGAGTTCCGATAACAATAACTGGTATTTGATTCCTACCGCTGAGGTGCCCGTCACCAATATGCTGCGTGGCGAAATTGTGGATGGCGCTAAATTACCCCTGCGCTTTACTGCTCACACGCCGTGTTTTCGTAGTGAAGCTGGTAGTTATGGTCGTGATACCCGAGGCATGATTCGTCAACATCAGTTCGAGAAGGTTGAAATGGTGCAGCTGGTTGAGCCAGATAATTCCTTTGCAGCATTGGAAGAATTGGTCGGTCATGCTGAAACGGTTTTACAGCGTTTAGAATTACCCTATCGTAAAGTGATTTTATGTGGTGGTGATCTAGGCTTTTCGGCCACTAAAACCTATGATTTAGAAGTGTGGCTGCCCGCTCAGGATAAGTACCGTGAGATTTCTTCGTGCAGTAACTGTCGCGATTTTCAGGCTCGACGTATGCAATTGCGCTGGCGTAACCCAGCTACCGGCAAGCCTGAGTTGTTGCACACACTGAATGGTTCCGGTTTGGCGGTGGGGCGCACGTTAGTGGCGATTCTTGAAAACTATCAGAATGCCGATGGCAGTGTCACTATCCCTGCCGTGTTGCGACCTTATATGGGTAATGCTGAGCTAATGTCGGCTAACTAATGCCGGTTAGCTAATGCCAGTTAATTAAAGGCGACGTTTATAAATGCGTCCTTTAACCTTAAGAGATAGTAGGGTTAGGGGCGCGTTTTTTTGTGCTGAAGGATTAGTCCTCAGCGCTTATTCCAATTTGCTAACGTAAGCGGGCGTTGATCCTTTATAATTGATACCTGAACTCACCCTATCGGATAACAGCAACGCATGGATTTCCTTCCTATATTTTATGATCTTAAAGGCCAATGTTGCTTGGTGGTGGGCGGTGGTGATGTAGCGCTGCGCAAGGCCGATTTGTTAGTGCGCGCTGGCGCAACGCTGCGGATAGTGTCGCCAACGTTATGTGAAGCACTGCGGGATCTTATTGAACAAAATAGCGGCGAATATCATGGCACGATTTACAGTGCGGATTATTTAACGGGTGCCGTGTTAGTGATTGCCGCTACGGATAACAGTGCCGTCAATAGTCAAATATCTGCCGATGCTAAAGCAATCGGCCTGCCTGTTAATGTCGTCGATAACCCCGCATTGAGCAGCTTTATTTTCCCCGCGGTGATTGATCGTTCGCCGTTAGTTATTGCGGTTTCAAGTGGTGGCAAATCACCGGTGTTAGCGCGCCTGTTACGCGGCAAACTGGAGTCGATGATTCCTGCCAGTTATGGCCGTTTGAGCAGTCTAGTGGGGCGTTTTCGAGAGCAGGTTAAAGCGCGTTTTAAAACCATTAATCAACGACGCGGTTTTTGGGAGTCTGTGTTACAGGGGCCAGTGGCTGAAATGGTGTTTGCAGGTAAAGAAACACAGGCTGAAGAATTGTTGGTGAAGGCCTTGGCAGCGGCTGAACCCCTACTGCCAGCAAGCGGTGAAGTGTATTTGGTGGGAGGAGGGCCGGGTGACCCTGATTTGCTTACCTTCAAGGCATTGCGCTTGATGCAACAAGCGGATGTAGTGGTTTATGACCGCCTAGTGTCGGCACCGGTGCTTGACTTATGTCGCCGTGATGCCGATCGTATTTACGTTGGTAAAGCCCGTAACAAACATACCCTCTCGCAGCAGGATATTAATCTATTGCTGGTTAAACTGGCCGCAGAGGGTAAGCGTGTATTACGCTTAAAAGGCGGAGACCCGTTTATTTTTGGCCGTGGTGGTGAGGAAATAGATCAGCTAATGGTCAAAGGTATTCCTTTTCAAGTGGTACCTGGCATTACCTCAGCATCGGGTTGTGCCGCCTATGCCGGTATCCCGCTGACGCACCGAGACTTTGCCCAGTCGGTGCGTTTTATTACCGGCCACCTTAAGGACGATTCCTGCGATTTGCCATGGCAAGAACTGGCGCATGAACACCAGACACTGGTTATTTATATGGGCTTGATTAGCCTTGCCTTAATCTGCGAACAGCTGATTGAACACGGCATGTCTGCTGATATGCCGGTGGCGTTAGTGGAGAAGGGTACCTTGCCCGAACAACGAGTTATTACCGGCACATTAACAACGATTGCAGGGATTGCAGCACAGGCTGATATTCAGCCCCCGGCGTTAACCATTATTGGTGAGGTGGTGCGGTTGCGTGAGCAGCTAGACTGGTTTGGGAGTTCCGGGGACAGTGTACTTAATTAATCCCAACTAGTTTTCAGTCTTGAGGTTTGACGCCTAAGTAGCGCAGAAAATAACCCCTTTAATTTATTACTTTATGTGGCGAGATAATAATTATGCGCAGCTATTACTTATTATTGGCCACTATTCTTTTTGTTGGTTGTTCTTCTTTTGTTTCTTGGGATGAGTCAGTTGATGATGGCATAGGTCGTCTTATAGTTGATATCCAAAAAGCGTGGGGGAAGCCTGATGGGGTTACTTTATTACCCAATGGACAACAGGAGCTTAAATACCATTTTAAAACGCTAGGTCGGTATTGTGTGCGCTACTGGATAGTCGATAAAGAAGGGGTTGTTACGGGGCATCGTTATGCGGGATTTTGTCGTCCGACTGGATAAAGAAAAAGAAAAGGGGCCGCATTTACTTTTAGGGTTGAGCGACGAGGCAGAGGAAGACAAAAAAATGACGAAAAACAAATGCGCCCCTTTTTTTAACTCGTTGCTCAAAGACTAACAACTGTTCCTTTAATAAGGCTCTTAGAGGCTTGACAGCCTTCGGGCCAGTGCTTAATATGCGCACCTCTTTTGGGGCTATAGCTCAGCTGGGAGAGCGCAACACTGGCAGTGTTGAGGTCAGCGGTTCGATCCCGCTTAGCTCCACCATTTAGAAGGTTTTGTCCCCTTCGTCTAGAGGCCTAGGACACCGCCCTTTCACGGCGGTAACAGGGGTTCGAACCCCCTAGGGGACGCCATATAAAAAAACCCGCTCAGTTTTGAGTGGGTTTTTTTATGCCTGATCGTTTTGGGTAGTTTCTCTCGATGCGGTATTGAGGTCATTGCTTGTTGGTTAGAGAGACCTTTGCACGAAAGCTGTTTTGCTCCTATGCTGAAGCTTGCTGCGTTAAAAATATGCTCAATGGGTTATTTGTTAATATGAAAATTATTGCGGACGAAAATATTACCTTTATCCATGAGGTATTTGGCGGTTTAGGTCAAGTGGAGACCTTTGCTGGCCGTTC
>Ga0233427_10001151_pt1 | contig 29715 bp, 36 predicted proteins | sample SI_118_April2016_5_FD_179885 | JGI IMG/M metagenome (GOLD analysis project Ga0233427, IMG submission 179885) | Seawater microbial communities from Saanich Inlet, British Columbia, Canada - SI_118_April2016_100_MG | ecosystem: Environmental > Aquatic > Marine > Inlet | place: Canada: British...
CAACAAAATGTAACCCCTTGTATTTAAACGCCCCTAGAACTATCATTTTTCCGCTTACTATCACGCTTCGTTAACTATCACCGTAACGCCTTTGTTTACAATCGTTTACAGCTCCAAAAGTTTTAATGGTTTTTTAAACCGTTTTACGGCACAAATTGCATTAGCAAGAAGCATACCGTAAATTGCATAAGTTGTTGTTTTTTATGGCATATATCTTGCAGGGGGATGCAAGGTTCATGCCGTTATACCAATATCCGTTGTAAGCTCTTGTGTAGCGATTTAATGCCGTATTATATTGGGCATGCTAGGGCATCAAACCAGTTGAGAACGTGGAAACTGAGAGCCTTATAATACAATAACTTAGAGACATTGCTCTATTTGATTATCATTATCAATATGGCGTATGCAAGCATCATGCCATAGTCGGTATGGTATATATTATGCTAATGCAATAATCATGCCAAACTCGCCCCTTGACTTGGCACATATATTGCATAGTGTATTTGGCATGGTATGTGCTAATGCAATTATCGTGCCATATCTGTGGCACGTATCTTGCAAGGACGGTCTATTGATATTGATTCTCATTCTCAATATGGATGCTGACTTGGTATTGATAATGATTCTCATTATCAAAAACTATCATCGCTTCGCTATTACTATCATTGATATTGATAATCATTCTCAACTCGCACAATTATTCTTGGCACGCATCTTGCATCCCCTGCAAGTACCATGCCATGCTTTTTTCTATGCAAGAATCATGCCTTTTCATTTCCGCTCAGAGTCGATGCCGAAAAGTGGGAATTCACAACGCTTCTTCTTAACCCATCCGTAGAACAACACAATTCCCCAAAAAAAAAATAAAATACAAAAACATGTAAAAAGGGGTTGCTTATGTCAAGAAAATATGATACAATCAAAAGTATGTATTAAAACAAAGATTGTTATACCGTCTTTGGGACTGTGTTTAATTTATAAGATTTTTAAAAAAAATTATTAACAATATGATCGGAAGGGGGGAAGTTTGTCCGAAGCTAAAACAGTCTACGAAACAGGAGCGAGTAGAAGTGCGGATGTGAGAGGGGTGCGATATGACCTAGTACCACCAGAGGGGATTGAGGCAGTTGCAAAAGCCATGTATGTAGGTTCTATTAATCATGGAGATCACAACTGGAAGAAGGGACTCAAACACTCAGTCTATATAAACCACGCCTTACGGCACATTAATCTTTACATGCAGGGCAAGAGTGAGGAAGACCACATTGGTCATGCACTCGCTAATCTAATGATGTTGGTTTGGAATGCCAAACACTTGCCAGAATTTAATGATTTAGGTGTGGATAAGTGGAATGAGGATGAAATAGAGGGATTCAACTATGCGGTTAATGCGCCACCGCCTAAACGACCAGTAGGTCGTCCTAGAAAGAGCGTGCAAACTATATCAAACATAGAGGAGCAACGTAATGAGTGAATTAGTAAAGATTGGTGGACTGTGGGAAGGCAAAGACAAGAATGGTAACAAATACTTCAGTGGTACGTTTACTTATGGTACAAAGTTACTTGTTATGTCTAACTCTTTTAAGGAAAAAGATAATGAGCCTGACTACATTGTTTACATTACTAAGAAAGAGAAGCAAGAAGATAGAGAAGAGTAACTGTCCTTATAAACTGGAGCCGTCATGTGGGGTCTTATTGGAGAAGCGTTGGGGTTTGTACGTGAAACCGTTAGTAGAAGGTTTAAAGCACGTAGAGAACGAGAGTGGAAGCAGAATGAAGATGACATACAGGAAGCTATGGCTTCCAATGATGTTAATGCTATGGCTAATATCTTTAAACGCCTGCGCAGGAAAGGTAATTCTTCTGAAAGAAGGTGAAATGTCTGTATTAGACAACGGTAACTACTCAGTATCACCTGCTTGGATGGAAGAGAGGTTGTTATTTGAGAACGATATGGTAAAAAGATTACAGGAGTGTAACTCTAATTAATAATTTGTGAGGTTAAAATGGTTAAGACTATTGTAGCATTAATCGACAGTTCAATGTCAGGGTACAAAACGTACTGTATTATGGGGCTTGCAATGGGTATGATGGGTTGCCAGTTCTTTGGGTATCATCAATTCTCATCTGAGGCTTGGGGTATGGTAGGTATTGGGGGTGCTACTACTTGGAAGATGGGTATGGATCGAACAAAGTGAAGATATCAGGGGTTCTTCTAGTAGTATGGGTTTTACTGTCCTCTCCTCCAGTACAAGCAGAACCTGTACATAAAATGCTGGGAGAGCCTCTTTTTTCTGAGATGGTAGAGTGGGAGTTACACTTTTCTTTAGGGATTGTTGTAACATTCCAAGATGGAATGATGTATTCATACCCTATTCTGTCGCAACGCCCAGTAAAAGAGTGTACGGAGGTGCAAATAGTACGTGATGAAGTCTATTTAATGAGTGGTAACACTAGGTATATCATAAAATCAAAACCCATGCTTTACCTTAAACCACCTAATGATTGGGAAATGTATGAACGACAAGATAAAAAGTGATGAACAGGTTAACCCAGTACCGATGTTCAGTAAGGGTGGACTGGGTGGGCCAGGAAGACCAAAGAACTCCCTAGGGAGAAACAAACTGGTTAGTGAGGTACTGCATAGACTCAACTTTGATCCTCTAGAAGAGGTGGTTGCTTTGTTCAGAGATGAAGAGACACCTCCAAAGGTACGTGCTGATATTGCTTTAAAGGTAATGAGGCTAGTGTACCCAGAAGTTAAACAAATTCACGTTGAGAGTCATAGTGTAGCAAACGCTATGAACCCTATTGCTGAAGCTATGTTGCAAATTGAAGAGAGGAAAGCAGGATTTGACTATAAAAAAGGTAATCCCAAAGAGCCAATCAAACCTAGTACAGCTAATTAAGAGTAGGACTTGGCGATTAAACAATCTTTATCACATTAGACCCAAGGAAGGCAGCGCACTCATACCCTTCCGACTTAACTGGGCGCAGTCAGAACTGTACAATAATATATGGAACAGGGTTATAGTTTTAAAGGCACGCCAGTTAGGGGTGACTACCTTTTTCGCTGTACTCTTCCTAGACGATTGTTTGTTCAACCCTAATAGAGAAGCAGGGATTATTGCTGATACCAGAGAGAACGCAGAAGAAATCTTCAGAACTAAAGTTAAAGATGTGTTTGACAATGTAGCCAAAGACATCCCTGCCTTAAAAGACTTAATACACAATACAATTAAACTAGAGAGTGAACAAGGCAAGCGTTTGATCTTCAGTAATGGGTCAGCGTTTCGTGTGTCCACTTCTATGCGTTCTGGTACACTTTCTCAGTTGCTCATTACTGAGTATGGCAAGATTTGCGCTAAAGAACCAGAGAAGGCTAGAGAGGTAAGGACAGGTAGTATAGAAACATTGCCTAGAGATGCGTTGTTAGCTATTGAATCAACTGCGATGGGTAACGAGGGTGACTTCTTTGTGAAGTGTCGAGACTCCGAACTAGATAATTTGTCACGGAAAGAACTCACTACGATGGATTATCGGTTCTTTTTCTTCCCTTGGTACAAGGAAAAAGCATATTCACTGGAGACTTCAGCACCAATTCCACCAGATATGCAGACTTACTTCACTAAACAGGAAGAATTACTTAAAATTAAGTTTACAAATGCACAGCAGGCTTGGTACTCTAAGAAGAACGCAGAGTTAGGAGAAGATGTCAAGAGAGAATACCCAACAACTGCTAAAGAAGCATTTGAACAAAGTATTGAAGGGGCTTACTTAGCTCGACATTTACAAAACGCTTACAAGGACAATAGAGTTGATGCTATACCGTATATCCGCAGAATACCAGTACACACATGTTGGGATTTGGGTATTAACGATACTACTTGTATTTGGTTTTTCCAATTGCATCAGGATTGCGTAAGATTTATTGACTACTATGAAAATTCTGACGAGGGTTTGACCCACTATGTGAACCTGCTTAAACAGAAAGATTACATATACGGCAAACACCTCGCACCGCATGATATAGAAGTACGAGATTTTACGATTGGTAAGACACGTAAAGAGTTTGCCAGAGAGCAAGGCTTGATATTTGAAACAGTACCAAGACCTAATGATGTGATGGATAAGATAGAAAGTGTTAGGAATGTATTTCCTCAACTCTATTTTGATGAGAACAAGTGTAGTAGGGGCTTGACTTGTCTAAAGAATTATCGTAAAGAATGGGATGACAAAAACGGTTGTTACAAGAATAGACCGTTACACAATTGGGCATCTCATGGGTTTGATGCGTTAGCAACTGGGACACTGGGCTTTGAAGCAGGGTTTTTAGATGTAACACCAATGCAAGAAACAGCAGTAGCTGGATATGATGTTTTTCAATAGGAGATAGACATGGGCGGTAAGGGAGCTATGCCTGCAATGCCTGCGCCAATGGTAGTTGATCCACCAAGTCAAGCGGAATATTTACCGCCAAAGACACCACTACCAGAGCCAGAAGCAGTTACACAGGCTAAATTAGATGATGAGAAGCGCAGGAAAATGCGAAGATTGGCATCTACAGATACAAGAGAAAACACAATAGTCAACGAAGGTGGAGCATTAGGGTTAGGTGCTGTAGAAGATGAGAGTCTTAATGCACCCAGCTTGTTTTATGATATGAAAAGGGTAGGCACTAAATCTAATAAAGGACTCTTATCAGAGTAAATACTATGAATAAACTATATCAAGAAGAGTATAACTACTGGGCAAAGAAGCTATTTAGAAACGCAGTCTTTAAAGGGGGTTCTGCACCTGCGGTTGACTATGGAGCGATTAATAGAGCTAACGCACAACGACAAGCCAAGTTACAAGCAGAACGTGATGAACAATTTAGAGTAGAGGGTATCTCTGATTATATAGATTATATGTACGACAACCCAGAACAGGAGCGCAGGAGAAGTGCTACAGGGCAGTTCTTTAACGCAATCAGTCCTGGCAAAACACCTAACCAGTTTCTCAATTCATATAGAGACAACAAGTCTATTACCCTAGCAGATATCAAGAAAGATTCAGGTAAGTACTTCGACAACCGTACTGCACAAGCCTCTGTAAAAGAAGGTAGAATCAGACTCGGCAAACGTGCGGATAAACCCAATACAGGTGGTTTATTAGGTTCAGCAGAGGCTGATAAGAAACAACTATTAGGAGCATAATATGTCTTACGTTCAAGACTTGGTAAGGCGTTATGAAACGCTTAAACAAGATAGAATTCTATGGGAGCCGTTCTTCCGTGATGTACGAGATTACATAAGACCACGCAAACAGCAGGTAGACAGTTCACATCATATCAGTGCCGAGAGACACACTAATAAGATGTTTGATTCGTCAGCCCCAGAAGCAAGTCGTTTGATGGCTATGTCTATGCAGAATGCGTTAGTCCCACAGTCTGTAGTATGGTTTGGATTATCAATCCCTTCTGGACATGAAGCTGCAATCCTCAACAAAGAACAAAAAGTCAAGCGTTGGTTTCACGATGTAACACAGAAGATGTTTTACGCTTTCCATGAAAGCAACTTCTATACAGCTATTGGGGAAGCCTTTTTAGATTTTACTTCCTTTGGGACGATCAACCTATTACTTGAAGAAGATGACCAATACACTGGAAATTTCGGAGGCTTAGTATTTACTTCTATACCAACTGGGCAGTATGTGTTTGCAGAAGATAAGAGAGGCAAGCCTGATACTGTATTCTGGGAATATGTTTTTACGGCAAGGCAGGCTAAACAAATGTTTGGTCAACGTAAGCTACCAGATAAAGTTAAGGAAGCCCTTAGAAATAGACCAGATGAAAAGTTTACGTTTGTAAGAGTACTTGTTCCTAGAGATGAATTTAAGTATGGCTCTCAGGATGTAATGGATAAGAAGTTTGCGGCTTTAGATATACATTTAGATTCTAAGACAATCTGTAGAGAGAGTGGCTTTGAAGAGTTACCCTATGTTATCGGTAGATTTGAAAAAGCATCAGGCGAGCTATGGGGCAGAAGTCCTGCTGACATCGCTATGCCTGACATTAAAACAATCAACAAGATCAGGGAATTAGAACTGAAGGGGTTAGCAACTGCTGTACACCCACCACTCATCGCACCAGATCAAGGGATTATCGGTACGTTCCGAATGACTCCTTCTGCCATTAACTACTCTAGAGAGCCTGAGAGATTTAAGTTTTTAAGGTTTGAGGGTAGATTTGATTTGTCTTCTCTGAAAGCTAATGAACTAAAGAAATCTATTAGAGGTATCTTCTTAGCAGATCAACTGGTCTTACCAGAAAAACTCAACATGACTGCCGAAGAGGTTGCTACTGTAAGAGAGCAGATACAGAAGCTCCTTGGACCAACTGTAGCACGTTTTGAAAGTGAAGTTCTCACACCATTAATATTGCGTAGTTTTGGCTTATTACAGAGGGCAGGGGCTTTACCGCCACCGCCACCTGAGTTAGCACAACTAGATCAAATAGAGGTATCTTACGTTGGTCAATTGGCGAAAAACCAAAAAATACAGGACGTTACAAGTATACAGAGATGGCTTGGCGTTGCCTCTAACATGGCATCGTTTTCGCCTGAAGTGCTTGATAATATTGATGTGGATCAAGCATTACAAATTATTGGTGAAAGGATGGCTGTACCGACTGATATAATGCGGTCTGGAGAAGAGGTTGCAGAACTTAGACAACAACGTCAGCAACAACTAGAACAACAACAACAACTAGAGCAAGCCGCTACTGTAGCTGAAGGCGCAGGGAAGGTTGCTCCAATGGTTAAAGCACTAGGAGGTGTGGATGCATTCCCAGTACAATAGAGAGCTTGATGAAATACAAGAAGCAATCGTCAAAACCTTTTCTGGAGTTTATGGCGAAAAAGTTTTACAATTTTTGGAGGACATGTATCAGAATCAAGTTTCAGCCGTCCCAGATGATCCATATTCGACTTATTTCAACGAAGGTGGACGAGGGCTTGTCATTGGATTAAAAGAGCAAATAAAGGCATACAAAGCCTCAAAACAAAAAAATTTGCATCCTAGTTCGTATAGCGTTCAAGAAAACAAAGACCCTCAGTGGAGCGAAGGATGAAAAAAGTTGTATACAGTGATTATAAGAAAGCTTATGACCGCTTTTGGGATACCAAGAGTTCTATTAAACCATCTGATATTGAGTTAATGATAAATTTAATTAGAGAGCGTTCTAAAAAGCGAAATGCCTGATGATTGGGAGTTTGATTGTGATAAGTGTGGGGCATGTTGTAAGGCACTTGGGTGTCCTGATCTCACAGAAGATAATATGTGTGGAATTTATGACAAGCGACCATTTTTGTGTGACACTAAAAAGATGTTTAATGCAGTACATAGTAAGACAATGACTAAGCAAGAGTATTTTGATAAGGCAGAAATTGCCTGTAACCAACTAAAGGAGAAGTATAATGACTGAAGATGTGACCGTTGAAAGCGATAATCTCATCGAAGCAGAAGCACCAGTAGCAGACGATACATGGCAAACACAATATTTGTCTGAAGATTTAAAAGAGAACGAAACTCTTGGTAAGTTTAAGGATGTTGGTTCTCTAGGAACTTCTTATCTAGAGCTACAAAAGATGGTTGGTTCTAGGGATAAAATCCCTACAGAGGACTCAAGCGAAGAAGAAATAAATACATTTTATGGTAAGTTAGGTAGACCAGAATCTCCTGATAAATATGAGATTAACCTACCTACAGATGGAGGAACAGGTACAGAGTATGACCCAAAGCTATATGGTGATTTTCTAGACACCGCTTTTAAGTCTGGGCTTACTAATAAACAAGCACAAGAAGCTATTGATTTTTATTCCAAGATGAATGAGGATACGGATATAAACAATACAGCTTCTATGCAGCAAGCAAAGGTTAATGCAGAATCTGCACTCAAAAAAGAGTGGGGTGTCAGAGATTATGATAAAAACCTAGCCATGTCTAGACGAGCTTTTAACAGGTTCGCAGATGATGACTTACGCACGTTTATCAATGAATCTGGTGTATCAAATAATGTAGCTATGATTAAATTCTTACACCGTATTGGTAAAACTTTTAGTGATCCTACTATGGGGGGTTCTGGTAAAGAATCTGGTTCTGTAGATTCAGATACAGCTAAAATAGAAATTAGTGCTATGATGAAAGATAAGGGGCATAAATATCACGAAGCATTATTTGACCCCTTGAATTCTAAGCACGAAGAGGCTATACAGTATAGAGATCATTTGTATGATCTAGTATATACGGAGGAAGAATGAGCCTCCAAAACGAAAAGATTTTCTGCGCTGATTGTGAAAACTTTACCGTTAAAGATAGACGTATCGAAGGTAGAGACACTCCAGACAGAATTGGGTTTTGTACACACTATAACACTCAAACCTCAGCGACCACATTTTACGGTGTGTGTCCAGCAGCGAAGCGAATTGTTGTAGCCGTTGCAAAGCCAGCATTAGTGAAGAAATTAGCCCCCAAACGGACAACTAAATCTTCACGCAAATAGAGCCTACATAGTGTAGATAACTCTTTAATTCCTTAATCTCTTTAAAATAGAGGTAATTGTTATGAGTACCGAAGTCAATAAAGCGTTTGTCCAGAAGTTTAGGGACAGTTTTATGCACTTGGTACAGCAAAAGGGTTCACGTTTGCGTGAATACGTCCGTACAAATTCGGATGTAGTGGGTAAGTATGACCACTTTGATCGTCTAGGCAGTACATCTGCACAGAAGATAACGAGTCGTCATAGTGATACACCTCTTATTTCTACTCCACATAGTCGTAGACGAGTTAGCATGGAAGATTACAACTGGGCTGACTTAATCGACAAAGCTGACAAAGTACGAATGTTGGCTGATCCTACATCTGAATATATGAAAGCAGGTGTATGGGCTATGGGGCGCACTATGGACGATGTTGTCATTAGTGCGATGTTGGGTAATGCTGTTTCTGTTGATGAGAATGATTCATCAGCAAATGTAGCTCTCCCATCGGCACAGAAAGTAGCTGTATCAGGTACAACGGATATGAACATTACGAAGTTACGCCAAGCTAAGAAAATCTTGGATGCTTCTGATGTTGATCCTGATTTACCACGATGTATTGTTATGAAGAGCAACCAATTTTATGATCTCTTAGGAGACTCTGAAATTCAAAGTGCTGACTACAATACAGTAAAAGCGTTAGTAGCAGGTGAAATTGATACCTTTATGGGGTTCAAATTTATCCGTTCAGAGCGTTTAACCACCGATTCTAATGGTGATACCCAGTGCATTGCTTGGATTCACGATGGAATTGGGCTTAGTATGGGGATGGATGTGAAAACTGAAATCACAGAACGGTCAGACAAAAACTACAGTACGCAGGTCTATGCCCAGATGTGTCTCGGTGCGGTTCGCATTGAAGATGAGAAGGTTGTAGAGATTGCTTGTACTGATTCGTAAAGGAGGTTTACTATGGCTACTTATAAAAGTACTGAGTATACCAACGCTACGGACGGTACAGGTGGGAAGAATCAACCTAGCACCAAAGGCAAAGTTTGGTCGAAGTATGCTCATTTTACTGGGCAGGCTTTATCATCTTCCGATGTTGTACAGGTAATGAAGATTCCTTCTGGAGTACGTGTTTTACCGCAGTCGATGGTCATTATCAGTGATCTTGAAGCATCGGCTACTGTAAATGTTGGTTATGCAGCACATACAACCCAAAGTACTGGGGCTGCTGTTGCAATTGATGCAGATGCGTGGATTAGTGCGGTTGCTGCTGACTCAGCAAGAACTGTTACTAATTTCCATGAAAGTGGAACGCATGATGCAGGATACATAACGACAGGTGAATTGATTTTGACATTTGCTCTAGGGGCTGGAACGTCTTTAGCTGCGGATACATTTGACTTTCACGTGCAATATGTAGGCGTTTAAATCTGTTGAGGTTGGTGGCTTTTCGGAGTCACCGCCTCACTTTTTAAAGGAACACATGAACCGTAAAAATCTCACAAGAAATTTCTATGCGGATGAGTTCGATTGCAAATGTGGGTGTCACTTCAATAATATTAATATTGAGTTAGTTGAGGAGTTACAGAAAGTAAGAGCAGAGTATGGTTGTTCAATGACTGTTTCCAGTGGAACAAGATGCTCGATTTGGAATAAGGCTTGTGGTGGTTCAGATAATTCATCACATTTAACTGGCTTGGCAGTTGATATTGCCATAGATGATTCTGTGTTAAGACACCGATTCATGCGTACAATTTTAGAGATGGGATGGAAGCGTGTTGGTATTGCTAAGTCTTTTATCCATCTTGATATAGATTATCATAAAACTAACCCTGTTATCTGGACGTACTGATGTCATCAAAAGTAGATTTAGCAAATGAAGCATTATTATTGTTAGGGGCTAATACTATTACAGCTTTTACTGACAATGATTCTAATGCTGTATTAGTGAACAGATTTTTCCCTAGTGAAAGAGATGCTGTATTACGCAGTCATAGATGGAATTGCGCCATTACAACTATTAATCTAGCTTCTTTAACAGCAACACCAATTATAGACTGGGAATTCAAATTCACACTTCCTACTGATCCTTATTGTTTGAGAGTTTTAGACGTAAGAACGGTTACAGGAGACATTAAACTTGACCATGAGATACAGGGGAGAGAACTACTTACAGAGGAATCTACGGTTGACCTAACATACATACAAAGACTAGAGGATACCACCCAATTTGATTCTTTACTGTATCAGGCATTAGTTTTTAGGATGGCTTGGAAATTAGCATTCCCTATAATGCGTTCTCATACTGTTATGGGACAAATGGGACAAATGTATGAAGCCGTAGTTAGAGAAGCGAGGACTATAGATTCTCAGGAAGGGACTCCAGAAACTATAGAGACAGGCACACTCTCTGATTTAAGGCTTCGTTAATGGCAACCAATAAATACTTTCCTATACAGACAAACTTCACGGCAGGTCAACTATCACCAAGGTTGCATGGGCGTGTTGATATCAATAAATACAACAACGGTCTAAAAACCCAGAAGAATGCCTATAGTTTACCGCATGGTGGGGTAGTGCGTAGAGGTGGTTTTCACTATGTTGCTAGAGCAGGTGGGTTTAATACAGCTACAATTACCGTTACAGATGCCGCAAATATTGCAGTAGGTACTACTCTTACAATAACACAAATAGACGGCACTACGGTAACGATGACCTCTACCAACAGTGACCCTGCTGGTGCTAATGAATTCTCTGTAGGTGGAAGCCGTACAAATGATGACGTAGCAGACAACATCGCTGTTGGATCAGGTGGTGTTTTAGGCATTAACAATTTAACTAATCTCACTGCCCCAAACCCTTCAGCTAATTTAATTACCGTTACAGATCAATCGTCTGGGCTAGGCACACTTTCAATTGTCAGTTCAGATAACACACGTATAACTGTTGTTAACCCCAGTCAAGCTAAAGTAAGGTTGGTTAGATTTGAATACAGTGTAACGCAAGCATATATTATAGAGTTTGGCAACCTATACATGCGTTTTTACAAGGACAACGGACAGATATTATCTGGTTTATCTGCTGTAGAGGTTGTAACACCCTACCTAACGGATGAATTATTTGATATCAATTTTGCTCAATCTGCTGACACTCTTTATATATCTCACCCTAATCATGCCCCACGCAAATTAACACGTACCAGTCATACATCATGGACATTGGCTACTGTAACCTTCACAAACAAACCTGTTACATTTGCAGGTGGCACAGGTGATTATCCTAGGTCTGTAACTTTTTTTGAAGAACGACTATACTGGGCAGGTTCTAATAACAATCCACAAACAATATGGGCTAGTAAATCTGGCGATTTCTTAAACATGGATGCTGGTACTGGGCTAGATGACGAATCCATTGAATTTACTCTAGCGACAGATGATGTAAATGTAATCTACTGGCTTAAAGCATCTGATGTGTTATTGATTGGTACGGTAGGAGGGGAATTCAAGCTACATGGTAACGGCAACCCAGTAACACCTTCTAATGTAAGAGTAGTACAGGAAACAAAGTATGGGTCTAGTAAGGTATCTCCTATTACATCAGGTCGTGCTGTAATATTCAACCAGAGATCTTCAAAGAAACTACGTCAAATGATCTTCGATCTTAACGTAGAAGGATTTGTAGCTCCAGATTTGACTATTTTAGCTGAAGATATTACTGGAGATGGTATTACTCACATGGCTTATCAACAAGAACCTGATTCTATTGTTTGGGCGGTGCGTGAGGATGGAGTTCTTATAGGTTTAACCTACCAGAGAGATCAACAGGTTGTTGCTTGGCATCAGCACCCAGTAGGCGGTTATTTTGGAGAAGCTACTATTACTGTATCTGATGCAGCTAATATTGCGGTAGGTTCGACCATTACGATTACAAGATCAGATGGTATAGTTTCAACCCTTACTGCAACGAATGATGATCCTACAACTGCATTAAAGTTTTCTGTAGGGGGTAGTCGTACAAATAATGACGTAGCGGATAATATAGCAGTAGGTTCTGGGGGTGTGTTAGGAATTAACGGTTTAGCTAATTTAACTGCCCCTAATCCATCAGGAGCGGTTATTACAGTAACCGATCAGTCTTTAGGTACTGGCAGATTGTCGATTACAACTTCAGACAGCACACGGCTTGCTGTTACCAATCAAGCTGGTGCTATTGTTGAAAGTGTGGCGGTAATTCCATCATCTGATGGTAAGTCAGATCAATTGTGGATCAGTGTAAAGAAAACTGTTAGTGGTAACACAGTACGATATATAGAGTATTTAGACCCATCAATATTTATAGATTCTGGCTTGTCTTATACTGGTTCTGCTACAAGCTCATTTTCTGGGTTAGACCATTTAGAGGGTCAAGTTGTCCAAATTGTAGGAGATGGTGCTGTTTATGCCAATAAAATAGTAAGTAGTGGGTCTGTTACCGTATCTAAGGCTGTTACTACGGCTTATATAGGGTTAGGTTATACATCTGAAATTGTTACACTCCCCCCAGAAGTACCACAGCAAGACGGTTCTTCTTTTGGTAAGAAAAAAGGTTGGAATAGAATTATATTAAATTTATATCAAACGCTTGGAATATCAGTTAATGGAACTCAACTTGTGTTTAGAACAGGCGGTGATCCAATGGATTCTGCACCTCCAGTATTTACAGGTCAACACGATATAACGAATCTGGGTTGGAAGGAGAGCGATTCATCAATCACTATTAAACAGGAACAACCGCTTGGGATGACACTCATCTCTCTTACAGGCGAACTTAATGTTAACGACTAAAGAAGCACCGTTAAAACAAGTAGGTAAGATTAATATTATACCTTATAAACTGAAACACTTTAAACAACTAATTGTCAGACCACACGAAGAAGGCATAAAAGATGCCGTGCTATTATCGGATACAGAATGGGCAAAAGCAATTGGAAAAGAAGCAGTAGAGGCGTATACAGGCTACATAGATGGCGTAGCGTTTGCCATAGGTGGTTTGAATATATTGTGGCAGGGCGTAGGTGAGGTCTGGGTTATAGGCTCTCCCACTATCCCATCGCAAAGGTTCTCTTACGTTAAAATAGTTAAGTTCTACTTGAAGTACTTTAGGGAAAAGTATAAATTAAGGCGAGTACAGGCGCAAGTTATAAAGGATTTTGACATGTTACATAGATTCACCAAGCACTTAGGGTTTAAATACGAAGGTACTCTACATAACTACTGCGGTGGTACGCTAGACAACTGTATGTACGCTATATGGGAGGAGAAATAATGGCTGATCCAGTAACCGCTTCCATTATGGTTGGAGCAGGAGTGGCTAAAGGCGTTGGTGGCTTTAAAGCAGGTCAAGCCAGTTCCAAAGCCTCACAAGCAACGGCTCAATATAACCAGATGATTACCCAGCTTAATGCTCAGATGGAGCAAGATGCTGGACGTATAGAGCGAACTATAGGTGAGCGCAACGCTAGTGATGTAGCAGAGCAAGCATCCTATAATGCGTTTTTACTAGAAAGACAGGCTTCGGAAGTCGAAGATCAGAACGAGTTTGACTTCTTTGTTGCAGAACGACAATACGATATATTCACATCTGAAAAAAGAGCTAAATGGGGTACTTCTGGGGTTACAATGCAGGGTAGTCCTGCTGTAGTTGCTTTAGCGGATGCACATGCGGCTGCAATGAACTTGGCTAATATCGAACAGAGAGGGTTACAGGCTGTCAATAGAGTAAACCAAGCCTCTGAGATGACTAAATATGAAGGTAAGATGCAATATAACAACATGATGCAAACAGCTTACATGAAACAATATGCTTCAGATATACAACGAGCTAACATTATCAATCAAGGTAATATGGATTACTACAACAACGCACTTAAATCCTACACAGCACAACAACAAGCTACTTCAGCACTCATTGGTGGTATAGCCGATGGCGTTAGTGCAGGAGCGCAAGCATACGGTGGGGATTTAGGGAGTCTGTTTAGTAGTGGTGGGGGTACTACTGCAACGGCTTCAGCAGGTGGCAGTGGTAATATACTGAGTAATTACGGTGCAGGATCAGCATTTAGGGGTGGGTAAACTATGACTGTCGGAAAGATATTACAAATTGACTCACAACTGAAGCGTAACGCTGAAGGGACTACCCCTGTCTTCGCAGGTGGGGCAGGTAAGATTAATACCAGTGTTCCTAGGCAAATAACGCCTATGATTCAATCATCAGACCTTCTCGCTGGGGCTATGGTAGCTGATGTAGAAGCTACAGGAGAGTTAGTTAATCTGCTCAAGGTTGGGGCTGAAGTTTATGACAACAATGAAAAAACAAAAAAATACAATGCACAGCTTGAAATAGAAGGGGATTACAAAAAGTTTAAGATAGACAAACAGAAAGAATTTTCTACAGCTTATACAGCGAAAGACAAAGAGGTAGTTCGTCAATCCTATGATGTGGGTGTGGCTAAGTTAAATTCCAAAGTCAAAGGTATGGGTTGGGACAGTTTAAAGGATTTAACATGGGCGCAGAACCTATCTATTGATGGTAGATCAACTCTTGCTGAAATGCAGAGCAAAACAAGTCTAGCATTACACAAGGAAACGGTAACAAACTTCACAGTCCAACTAGGGGAGAATGAGAAGGATTTTGCCAATAAAGCAAATATCGACCCTATACGACACATGGATGATGGCGTTGCTTTATATGAAAAGATATATGACATTGGTGGAATGACCAAACCCCAGTTTTTGGCAGGAGTTAGAGCCTATAAAAATAAAGTAACTTTGTCTAGAGCTAATCTATTAGCTAGTGATTTTGCTAAAGAGGTTAGTGTCCACGACCTACCAACTATGGATGAAATTATAGTGGGGTTACAGAAACGGTTAGGTCTACCGCTTACAAACGATCTATTGGAACAGGCACATGAAACATTCAAGACTTCATTTTTTAATGAAATCAAACTTCGTAATCAGGCTAATGCGTATGGTGAAAAGTTGAAAGATTTGGAGTTTTCTGTGTTTAGGCAGACTGTAAACAATGACATAGCTGGGTACTTGGCTGATAATGTCATGACTAACAAGAGGTGGGACGAAAAAAAGGCACTAGCTAGGACTAAAGGAGATACGAAACTTTTTGGGCAACTGAATCTTCAGCAAATAGAATGGAATAAGTCTATTGAAGTTGACTCCAGAGTCTTTAATTGGTGGACAACTGGGCAGGGTCAACAGGAGTTATGGAATCCAAAGTTAGAGTTAAATGAGCATGGTGTATGGGATTTAGAAAAGGTAGTCGAGCATATTAGAAGATCAGATGGTGAGTACAGTCATACAGGGGAAAATACAATACAGGGTATTCGTACAGCGTTTAAAAAGATGAACGATGCGCTAAAGAGTAAGCGTACAGATGAAAAGCATATTGCAACAGTAACTCATACATGGTTGATTGATAAGGTGTCTAGAGATACGGCAGGCAAATCGCCACAGGATATGAAAGACTATTACTCTAAGCTATTTAAGATTGATCCTGCTGTTGAAATAAATCAACTCATATTAAACCAAATGGGAAGCACGGAAAAATGGGCTGATGCTATGTATAAGTCTAGTGGCGTTTATAGGGATATGGTTCAAGCTATAGAAATCAAGATCAAGGATAAAATACAAAGGGACAGGGATCAGGGTGCTGATAATATCTTTAGCTATAAAGGCTTTAACCAACCTTTTGAGAACAAAGATGGTAAAGACGGTTGGGGAATTAAATTCAGAAGATTTGTAGAGGGGGAGATGGAAAGGGCATTACATGGCGTAGCCTCACAGCCCACTACACCAAGTCAAGCATCAACAGATATTACCAATACTGGGAATAAGTTAAGTCAAGCTACAACAACATTTAATCAGCTAAAAACTGGTTCTACCGTTACTAGCCCTTCTTCTACAAGCTCCGCTAGTGCTTCCACTAAAGTTCCATTAACGCACGCAACGTTTAGTGATTTAACTACTTTATCAACTGCTAAAACGATCGCTAAGAATAAAAAAGTGCCATTAACAACGGCATTACAAGCGTTAGGTAAGAATGGGGGTGATCCTTCTGCTACAGAAAATGATTTAAATAAAGCAAAAATGCAAAATAGCACAAATGCTTTAAACCTCAAGCCCAGTGGGTATACACCTGCTACTGGTGGTTTTACTAGTAGAACAGATGCGCCACTTGGAGATGGTACAAGTATTTTTGATCGCTTTACTCCTAAGAGTGATAATCAATTAACAAAAACATTAGATGATTTAAAACAAGGTATCGCCCCAGAGTGGGATATTGTGAGCGCACCTTTTGTTAATTTATGGGATTCTGTTTTTGGTGATTCGCCTGATAAGCCTGCGCCTGAGCCAAAAGCTCTAAACGCAGAAGATTGGCGCAATGTTAGCAAAGCGAACCAAGCACAAGCACTTAAAGGGGTTGTTGACTTAGGTGTTAAAATTAAAGAAGGGGTTACTGGATTAGGAAAGGATGTTGCGGAAACAGTAGGTGCGGTTGCTACTGGTCTTAAGGAAACAGGAGCTAAGTATGTAAAACACCGTGAGAGCGAATTCGCTAAACTACATGATGGATCAGTAAACCACTTTATAGATGCAAGACTACAGGATATAGGAGTTGGTAGGGTTGGGGAATTTGGAGAAATCGTTGCAGAGGAGATAGAATCTGATATTAAAACAAGTAGTGAATCTATTATGAACAACCTTGGTTTTCTTGATTTTGAATTTGATACCCCTAGGTTTACTACAGATATAAAAGGAGGAAAGATACTAGATATACCGCTTGGTGAGCTACCCTCAGATATTGGTGATCTCTGGCAGGAGGACTACGAAAACAAGATGACTTTTTTATCAGACGTAAGTCTACAATTAAACGAAGAGATGGCTGGAGTTTCTCAAGCTCTGCAAGACGATATGACATTTTCATTAGGTGAGATTACAACAGGTTTTAGAAAAACAGGAGATGCTTTAACACCATCTATAGGCAAAGACTTTGACCCAAGTGATATAGGCTATAACCCAGCACAAAATACAGGAGTAGAAGCCCCTATGTTTGATCCTGCAATGGCTCAACAAATCATTAAACCGATAGTTCAAGAAGTGACTAAATCTATACAAATGTCTTTATCACCTGAGAGTATAGAACTGCCTGACCGTTTTGAGGCTTTAGACCCAACTGGTAAAGATAAAGCAACTCTTGATTTAGAGTGGTTGGAAAATTGGGCAGCTGAAAAGAAGAGAGAGAAGGCTAGGCTTGCTCCGTTAAAGGAAGCTAAAGATATAACAAAGGTACAGCATAAGCCTGACACCAAAGATTTTGCTCACGAACAAAAGAGGAAGAGGTTTATATTCCTATATAACAAAAATGTAAAGAATATGGGTGCTATTACTGAGTTTACAGATGGATACAGTACGAAAGACCACCCAACAAACAGATATAAAAGATTGTCGGCTAAAGAAAAAAGAGAATTTGAAAAATTAATTAAGTATCTTCAAGACAGAGAAATGATACCACAAGGATAATATGTTAAATCAAGACGAACTAATAAATGGGGAGCAAAACCCTAATACTTTTGCTAAGAATAGCATTGATCGTGCCGACTTAGAATCTAAGCAATTGTCTTACACAGATCAACCTAGTCATCCTACTACGTTGAGTGAGCGTGAATCTGCGACACCACCATCACCAGAAGAAGCAAGGGAAGAGGGTTGGGTAGATACTTTTATAGATGGCACATCTGATGCTGTAACAGGTTTAGTCGCAGGTGTAGGTTATGGTATAGACAATATTGCGGAATCTGCCAGCCATCTGCTCAATCATGGCGCAGGTGCGTTTGGTATGGAGACTCCAGAATATGAGGCTAAATACATTAGTGCCTACATGGATGGATTAAAACGTAAGGGTATGGCAGGTGATGTGGCTGAATCTATTGGAAAGTTTATGATTGGTTGGATGCCTTGGACTAGAGGTATCGGACTGATGGCAAAAGGTATGCAAGCGTTTGGGGCTACAAAAAAAGTGGGTTCAGCTTTAGCAGGTGGAACTAGAGCAGGTAGAATCAGTTCTAACTTTATAGCAAGTACTCTTGCAGGTGGAACAGCATTTTCTCCAGATTATCAAAATATGGCAAACCATGTTCAAAAAATGGATGGTTACTCTGGAGGTGTAATATCAGAAGCATTTGCCACTAACCCTAATGACCCTAGGTGGAAGAATAGATTGCGTACTGGCTTGATTGATGGTGGTTTTGGTGCTGTGGCTGATCTAACTCTTGTCCCTCTTTTAAAAGCGATGGGTAAAGGTGTGTCTAGTGTAGCTAAAGACCCAGTAGAGCGATTAGTAGATCAATTGCACACTTTTGGCACAATGGCAGGTAATAAAGCTAAGAGTAATCTGAGTTCTGGGAATAGGGGAGTAACCCATTTATCAAGACCAGATGGGTCAACTAAATTTGGTCAAGCGGAAGGGAATCAAGCTCAAGCTCAATTTGATGCCTCTATGGTTATGCCTAAAGTTAAAAAGGGTGGTGAGAACGCTGAGAATGTACTCAGGGCTATGGAGAAAGACGGTAGCCTAACTGCAAAGTTTAATGAGGCTAAAACATTAGAAGAAAAGAGCATACTCGCTAATAACATAGCAGAACAACTAGGAAGAAAGAAAAATATGAACCTCGGTAGTGTAGAGGTTGGCAATATCAAATGGAATAAGGGTAAGGGTGGAGGATATCACACTACTGTGAATGGTAAAAAATGGTCTATTAAGCAAAATAAAAAAGGTGAATTTATTTTAAAGCAAGGCAAGAACAGGAAGGCTTCATACCCAACACTCAATCACGCTAAAGAAAGAATGGCTCAAGAAGCAGGTATTGATCTTAAAAAGACGATACCTAGACGTACACACGAACAACTCTATAAAGAAAGTCAAAAGTTATATGATGAAGTAGGTTTGGATTCTGATGTGATTAAAAATCTACCTGATAACATGGGGTGGAACGATACCCAGATGTTTGCTTTTGGTAAGTTAATACAGAACACCCAACTGAACATGATAAATGCGTTGAAAAAACACGCTTCAACTTCTGCTACAGATGCTAGTCATAAACAGTTTGAAGCAGATGCGTTATCGGCTATTGCGAACCATGCAGATGCCTTGACATTCTTACAGGGGGCTAAAACAGCCGTAGCCAGAAGTTTTGGGACTTTAAAAGAAGTGAACAAGATGGTTAACAAAACTATCCATGCTGACCATATAGGCTCTCCAGAAATAGTACAACTCATTAAGGCAAGTAACATAGGTGGTTCTGATATTAACAGAATGACCCAGATGATCCTACACGCTTACGAAACCAATGGAAGTAAAATGGGTTCAAAAGCTCTTGTTGAAGGATTAGGTAAAAATGAGGGTGGTGGGTGGAATCAGTTTGTGGAGGCTTGGATTAACCAAGGATTGCTCAGTAATCCTGCTACACACGCTCTGAATACATTTAGTGGTCTAACTAATCTAGTGGGTCATGTTGGTTCACAGGTTACAGGGGCTTTTATCAGTAAGTTACCATTTGTAGAGAACAAGATACTCTTTAGTGAGGCTTTTGGCTCTATGTATGGAATGATGGCAGGTCTAAACAAGGCTATGAGGCTTTCACTAAGAGCATCTATTACTAACCAACAGGTTGTTACCAAAGGAGCTAAAATAGAAAATCACGGCTTTAAACACCTCGCTTCAGAACATATTGGTAAAGGTATAGGTGGTGCAGAAGATTTAGCTATAGGACTTGGCGTTGACTTAATTGGTACTCTCAATAGAATTCCTGGCAGGTTTCTACTGATGGAAGATGAATTTGTCAAATCCATTGCATACGATACAATGTTACACAGTAAGGCTTGGAAGTATGCTTGGGGTGTTAAGGGTAAAAATAGTGTTCTGGGTGATAATACAGGGTGGCTTATGACTAGGCAACTCTATAAAGATATTGTTAATGCTCCTAGACAATTTAAAGATGATATGGGTGATTTCCATGCTCAAGCCCAAGACTTATCTAATTTAGTGACATTCCAGAGAGATGTGGGCAAGATGGTAAACCAATTATCTGGTATTATGCAAGACCATCCATATCTCAAGTTATTTGTACCGTTTCTGAAGGTTCTGACTAACATACCTAAATATGTAGTTCAACACAGTCCACTGGGTTTAGGTATGCAGAACGAAGCATTTAAGCAGGGTGGAACTGCTAGAATGCTGGAAATTGGACGTATGGGTTATGGTACAATGATGATGATGTACGGAGCGCATCTCTACAATAATGGGAATCTTAAAGGTACAGGCGAAACAGATTTTACTAAAATGATGAACCAGAAAGATTTAGGCACAGATCAAGCCATGTCTTTGAGAGTAGGAGATCAATGGGTTGGTATAGGCAGGATAGCACCTTTAGTGAACAATTTATCCTTTGGTGCTGACATGGCAAAAGCTATGGATACTTGGCATGAAGACCCAGAGGATTTAGCAGAACTTGTAGGTCAAATGGTAGCATCTGGGCAGAATAACCTTATAAGTGGTACATGGGCGCCAAATTTACACAAACTACTAGGTGTTATAGCAGAACCCAGAGATCAGGGTAAACAATGGTCTAGGGCTGTTAATTCATTAGTGGGTACTCTACAACCTGCATTTGTTAGAGCTAAAGAGAAAAGAGATGCCCCTACAATGTCAGAGATGAAATCTCATGGTTGGGAGGGTGAAGATATAGGCAAATCACAATATAGTGACCGTAGTAAGCCAATATCCAAATTTATGTCTGTTTCTTCTCATACGACAGATGCTGAAACTAATATATACCCTAAAGTTAATCTTATAGGAGATGATGTTAAACACCACGATGGGGCAGGAATACTCAACAACCCATTGGTTTCATTCTTGACTTTTAAGAAGGCAAATGATAACAAGGTACTGAAGCATTTGTTTGGTGGAACTGATTCAAAGACTCAAATGGGCAGACAGGGTAAAGACTTGGATTTGCCTATTAAACCATTAACCCCCAAGGTGATGGTAGGTAAGTTTGCTTATAAAATGACTCCAGAGGAGTTTTATTTTTATAGTAAAGCCGTTGGTAAAGGGAAAGCCCCAAATGGTTTAACATTAGTGCAAAATTGGGAGTACATATTTAACTCAGAATTGTATAAAAAGATGCCACCAAAGGAACAGGGTTCGCTGAACGACAGAACAGATTGGATGATGAATGCCTTTAGCCAGCATAAAAAATATGCGTTACAGAGAACTATTAAGCATTTCCAACTAGAAAATAAAGCAAGAGATGATAAAATCTATTTTAATTCGCAAAATAAAGCACTAATAGACAAACGACAGGGACAACCTCAATGACCGTATCCACAACCACATCCAAAGTAAGCTACACAGGTAACGGTAGTACTACAGTATTTGCTTATACCTTCAAGATATTTGCGGATGCAGAAGTTACTGTATATGTAGATAACGTAGTAAAGACACTCACCACACACTATACAGTATCAGGTGCAGGCACAGCATCAGGTGGTAATGTTACATTTACGGCAGGGAATACACCTGCAAGTAGCACTTCTGTTGTCCTACTACGCAATATCTCTCAAACACAGGCTACAGATTATGTAGAGAACGACAGTTTCCCTGCGGAAACTCACGAAGCCGCACTCGATAAGCTAACTATGTTGGTACAGGATGTTGAGAATGCTGTTACTGGTGATATATTCAGATTTTCAGAGAGTGTAGGTGATGCAGGAACGGTTACTATCACCAAAACGGTTGCCCAGAGAGCTAGTAAAGTACTGGCATTTGATACCTCTGGTGATCTACAAGCAACACAAGAAATAGGTGTTTATCAAGGTAATTGGGCTACTTCTACAGCCTATGCTATACGTGACCTTATTAAAGACACCTCTAACAATAACGTATACTTATGTAATACGGTTCATACATCAAGCGGATCGCAACCAATTTCAAGCAACGCAGATGTCGCTAAATGGACTTTAATTGTCGATGCTGCCTCTGCTACTACTTCGGCATCTTCGGCATCTTCCTCGGCTTCTACGGCAACGACACAGGCAGGTATTGCAACGGCACAGGCTGTAATTGCTACGGCAAAAGCAGTTCTAACAGCTTCGGATGCAGTCGATACAGCAGCAGATGTTGTGTCGGCAGAATCTGCAAAAACAGCAGCAGAAACCGCTTACGATAATTTCGATGATCGCTGGCTGGGTGACAAGTCATCCGATCCGAGTGTTGATAATGATGGGGCAACCTTGCTTGACGGAGCAGCTTATTTCAACACCAGTAATAATGTATTAATGGTCTACGATCTTGGTGGAACAACTTGGAATCGTACTACTCCAACATCAGGAGATCAAACTAATATAAATACTCTGTCTGCTGCTGCTGTAATAACTGATATGTCAATACTAGCAACTGCTGACATTGTAGCAGACATGGCAATATTAGGTACTGCTGACGTAGTGACCGACATGAGCGTACTCGCTACTGCTGATGTAGTAACTGATATGAACGTATTAGCAACTGCGGATGTTGTCACAGACATGAATGTTCTTGGTACTGCTGATGTAGTTGCTGACATGAATACACTCGGTACGGCAGATGTTGTAACAGATATGAATGTCCTTGCGACAGGGGCTAATGTTACCGCTATGGGTTTACTGGGTAATTCTACTACTGTAACAAACATGGGACTATTAGGAACTTCAGCGGTAGTAACAGACTTGTCAATTTTAGGAACGGCAGATGTAGTTGCTGACCTAAATACCCTCGGAACTGCTGATGTGGTTTCCGACCTAAATACTTTAGGCACGGCAGATGTAGTGAGTGACATGAACACTCTTGGTACTGGGGCTAATGTTACAGCGATGGCAACGTGTGCGACTAACGAAGCCTCTATTAACCGTTATTCAGATGAGTATACGATTGCTAGTTCAGCACCGAGTTCTCCGAGTGAAGGTGATCTCTGGTACGACTCAACCAGCAATGTTCTTAAAGTACATAATGGAAGTACCTTTGTTGCGGTAACTTCAGCTACGGCTGGTATTACTGATGTAGCAGATGACACTACTCCTCAACTTGGAGGAGATTTAGATTTAAATGGTAACAATATAGACTTTCCAACTACAGCTAACATTTCAGATTGTATTGATGACGACACATTTGGAACTGCTAGTGCTACTAAGCTAGCAACCTCTGAAAGCATTAAGGCTTATGTGGATGCTATAGAGGCATCAGAGATTACAACGGCTGGCGTAACATTTTCTAATTACAATACGATTTCTGGTAATACGACAACGACTACAGCATCAACTAAAAATATGTTTTTGATGGGTTCGATTGCAGTAACAGGAACGGCAGTGTGGACAATCGCTGGTAACGGTGTATTAACAATTCTTTAAGGGGTAAATTATGGCTTCTACAATTGTTGTAGATAAATTACAAGCCACTGGCGGTGTGGTTTTCACATTACCTACCGCAGATGGTTCGGCAGGACATTTATTAAAAACGAATGGCAGTGCAGTATTAAGTTTTACGGCTGATACGGATACAGGAATATTAAATGTTGTAGAAGATACAAGCCCTCAGCTTGGTGGCTTTTTAGATGCAAATGGGAATTATATCCAGATGCAAAAGGGTGGCGATATAGCTTCTGCTTCACCTACTGTTATAGATACTGATGGTGATTACTTTATTTGTACTGGCATAACTGGTTTTAGTGCTATGACGGTAGCTGCTGATCGGCATTTCTTTTTAGAGTTCGCTGGTGCGTTAATCATGACTCATGGTGCTGGCACTCTTGATCTTCCATCAGGAGCAAATATAACTACTGCTGCTGGTGATGTAGGTGAATTTGTTTCAACCGCATCTAATGTAGTTACTTGTGTAAATTATACGAGAGCTACTGGTAAGGCGTTGGTTGCTAGTCATTCTGCTACTATAGGCGTACAAACAATATGGATTCCTGCCCTAGCTATGGTTAGTCCAACTACAAATGGAGCCGAGGCTGCTGCTGTAGAAACAACGGCAACTCGACCAGAAATGAAAGTTTTAGATTTCGATCATACAACGAGAGAACACGCACAATTCTCTGTTGCAATGCCTAAGTCATGGAACGAAGGCACGGTAACAGCAAAGTTTTATTGGACACACGCTACCGCAGTTGCTACCGATGTAATGTGGGGCATACAGGGAGTAGTTGTTTCCGACAACGATACAATTGATGTGGCATATGGTACAGCCGTAACCGTAACAGATACTTTTCACAATGCAGCCGAAGATTTAGCTGTAACATCAGCAACAAGTGCTATGACGTTAGGAGGAACCCCAGCCGAAGATGATTTGGCTTATTTCCAAGTATATCGTGATGCTGCTGCTGGCGGTGATACGACTAACTCTACAGATGCGAGATTGCTAGGAGTTAAAATACTATTCACAACTGATGCGGAGAACGATGACTAATGGCTAATTTTTATGGATCATATGTAGGATTTGGTGGTAGTGCTGGTGGTGTAGGTCCGCCTTATAATGTTCACTTTCTTATTCAAGGTGGTGGTGGTTCAACTCCATATTCCATTGTTAATGGTGCTGGTGCAGGTGGACTGCGAACCTCTTATTCAACAAGTGGCGGTGGGGCATCAGCCGAATCACAAGCAGAACTTAATAAGAATTCAGAATATACAATTACAATTGGTGCTGGTGCAACAGGTGTAACAGGCCCAGCTACCAATGTTTCCTCAAATGGTGAAGACTCTTCAATAAGTGGAGGTCTTTTAGTTACCTTAACTTCACTTGGGGGTGGCGGTTCATCCAATGTTTCAGGGCTGGCAGCTGGCGTGGGTGGAACTGGAGGCTGCGGAGGAGGTGGAAATTCTACCGCTGGGTCAGGTACGGCAGGGCAAGGATTTGATGGTGCATTAGATGGTGGTTGGCCTATGTCTGGTGGCGGTGGAACGGCTGCCGTAGGCGGTGCAGCAGGTTCTCCTCGAACTTCTGGTGATGGTGGTGCAGGGACACAAGTAAACATAGATGGCAATAATTACTACTGGGGTGGCGGTGGGGCAGGAACGCTTCATGGCGGTGGATCGGCTGGATTTGGTGGAATAGGCGGTGGAGGAGGAGGCTCTGCTTATTGTAATTCTGGTCAAACACCTGGAACTGGTGGAGGTTCTGCTATTAACGCTGGCGGAAATGGAGGGTGTTACACTTATGGTGGGGCAGGAGGTGTAAATTCTGGCGGAGGGGCTGGCGGTGGGGCTGACAACGCACCGAGAGGCGGACATGGTGGCTCAGGTTGTATAATTTTAAGGATACCTACTGCGGATGTTGGGACTCCAACAGGGCATGGCAGTTCAACGACTATTGGTTCCGATACCATTATTACATGGCTTGGGACTGGAACTTATACAGCTTAAGGATATTTTATATGGCACATTTTGCAGAACTTGATGAAAACAATATAGTAAAAAGAGTTCTTGTCGTTGATAATGCAGTTATCACAAGAGAAGATGGCAAGGAGTACGAGGAAGATGGTGTTAACTATTTGCGTGGTATCTTTGGCAGTTCGACCCTATGGAAGCAAACTTCTTACAATGAAAATTTCAGGGTAAATTATGCTGGCAAGGGTATGGGGTACGATTCAGTAAATGATATGTTTTATATAACAGAATGCCCCTTCCCATCATGGACTTATAATGGAGAAACTGGGAGGCACGATCCTCCAGTTGAACGACCTATTTGCCCTGACGATAGACCATGTAAGGTTGACTGGAACGAGAGTACAGAAACTTGGGATGTTATAGATTTATGAAAGTAATCGACAACTTCTTGCCAGAAGATGTTTTTTTACAGATACAAGAACTTACAACTGGCTTATATTTCCCTTGGTATTTTAATAACTGCACCGTTGAAGGTAATTTGCCAGATACTTTAGATTATCAGTTAACGCATAATTTTTACACCTTGGGAGAATATGGACAAGGAATAGGTAGTTCGTTTTTTGAAAACATTGAACCGATTATAAAAGAGCTAAACTGTTTTTGCTTGTTGAGAGTCAAGGCGAATTTAAGAACTTTATATAAAGGATTGCAGAAGCAACAAGGTATTTATTATCACAAGGACTCTGAAGTTGATTGCACCACGGCAATTTTTTATGTGACGACTAACAATGGGTATACGATTTTTAAAGAGACAGGAGAGAAGGTAGATTGTGTTGCTAATAGATTAGTTAAATTTGATAGCAATTTAGAACACGCAGGGATTAGTGCTAACGATTCAAAACAACGCATTGTCATTAACTTTAATTACCTAGAGTAAATACAAATGATTAAACTATTTTTATACATAGTATTACTAATCGGTGGAATGTATTTTCTTCTCCCATCGCAATACTAGGAGGTAAATGGTAAAAACTATTGGCTTGATTTTATTTATAGCGCACATGATCGGATGCAACAGTGCAATTATAGGTTACTTGGTAGGGGCTACAACAAGCGATACAAAATTAGTTAGACAATTACAGGTGGGGCAATAATGGACGTACTAGATATTTGGAATGACTTGGGATACATAGAAGGGTTTTTGTTTTCGTTATGGATAGGACTTATGTATTGGGGTAAGTGTTGGGTTGATGCCAAATTTAAGTGAAGTATTATTGCAGAACATCAGCAAGAAGCTGGATAAGTTGCTTGAACTGGTCAGGGAATTAATCAGGGTTCTCGGAAACAGGATAAAGAAAGAATGAAATTCACATTAAGTCTATTACTGTTAACTCAGGTTGGTTGTTCTTTCGTAGTCACTACAGCAGGGTCTTTCATTGGTAATCTTGGTGCTGACATTGTGGAAGAAAAAATGAAAGAATCTAAAAAGGAAAAGTAAATGTCAGATGAACAGGGTGGCTTAAAGGAATTTATAAATGACAAGTTCAACTCACACGAAGACTTAGAGGCGTTACGCTTTAAGAGAATAGATGAGTTGTTAACCCAGTTCGGTAAGGAAGTAGACTCTAATGAGGATACAATCAAACGTGTACATACACGTGTTGACCGTATAGATACTAGAATTAAAACCGTACAGGGTATGGGAACAGCAGTAGCAACTGCGTTAGGTGCTATAGCGGCTTGGCTTGGTATGAGTAAATGATATGGCTAAGAAGAAAAAGATTCCTCTATTCAAGCAGAAGCAAAAGATTGTAGAGATACAATGGCTGGATGCTCAAGGCGAAGATGATTGGGAATACTTATCAGAAATAGATAAAACAGCTATGTATATTCGGACAGTAGGATTTTACTTAGATGAAACAGACGAAGAAATTATAGTGTGTCGATCTCTATCTTCAGATAAAGGATTAGAGGGCAGATTTCACATACCTAAAGCCTGTATACAGAAGATGCGCCCAATTAATCTATAGAGTGTCAACAGTGTCGGTGTTGTTTTCTAGGTATCTGCCAGAAAAAAAAGAAAATGTGGTTACTATTAGCTATAACTTTGAACGCAGGGGGTGTACAACACGTAGAGATTCTCGCTATTACATATTCAGAAAAAGAGTGTACAGAACAACAGAGCCACGCAATATCCCAATCACCGCCAGAGAATATGAGGTTAGGTTGTCTGGCACTAAAAGGAGTTACTAATGCCAAGGGATTATAGGAAAGAATATGATAACTACCAAGGTAAACCCACTCAGATTAAAAGGAGAGCTTCACGTAATACAGCTAGGAGAAAGGTCTTAAAGGGTAAGAAGAGTACTAAGGATGTAGATCATAAAGACCGTAACCCTATGAACAACAGTAGAAAAAATTTAAGATTGGTCGCCAAAGGGCGAAATAGAAGCCGAAATGCCTGACCCTAGGCAAACCCTTGCGGTTAGGTAAAAAGTCGAAGCATTCGGCATCTGAGGCTGTTAAATCGGCATCTGGTGAGGTTGTTTGAGCCGATTTTGAGGTACTTTCCAAACGAAAGGTCTATCTTTATAACCAAAGTCTGTTAAGTATTCATCTTTCATTCCATCTATCCCCTGTACCCACCCATGTATAAGACAGGTATATGATTCTTTTCTTATTACTTCTACTAAAGCGTAGTAATGCTCTTTTGAATCTTTAGTCCTGATAATTAAATCTCTATTCTTATTACTACCTACTGTACGAACTTGCCAGTTAGCACCTACATCAGCATCTTTAAAAGTATTAACAGTCATAGGAAAGTATGAATCTGTAGCTTTTGCAAACGCTAACTCACCTAATACACCGTACAAATTATCGTGTAAGTCACGACCCTGATACCCAAATCTATCCTTTAAGCCTTTTCTCATAGATTCTGTATGTCTTAACCCAGATATATGTACCGCAACTGACACCTCATACCACTCTAGTTTAACAGTTATCGGCTTGCTTCCGTACTCTATTATCTCTGTAGGCTTGTTCTCTACTGGAAATATTTTGTTGAGTTCCTTGACAACAATCGCCATCTAACATCCTCCCACATTTAGCGCATTGATAATGACCATGTACTTCTACTTCCTCACTACACCCACATACCACACAATCCATATTATTTCTCCATGTGAATATCTATACTGCCTTTTGATATTGTTTTAAATTTTGTGCCAACCTTGTCTACAAGCATGATATCAGTTAATATATCAATTGGTACTGTAACGAAAGAGTTATTTCTAGCTCTAATCACATTAGAACACTTAAACTGCCAGATTATATGGTCGAATGGCACTCTACACTCCCAATACTTCCAATGACTTTGCCTGTATATCAATATAGGGGTAGCATTGATAAGTTGGTCATGCAAAGCCTCTGCTTGAGACACTGCCTGATCCCACCATGTATCAACAAGTGCCTGAGTCACCTTCCTGTATAGTTTAACTTCGATGACATAGGTTAAGTCCCCTAGTGTAACTATAATGTCGCACCCACCATCTCTTGAAGCCCCTAGTTCTCTGGTAACATCCACATTAAGAGCTTCAGTTAATAGCTTGCAGACTTCTCTCTCACCACGCTGTCCCTTATCTCTACTTGCTTTACCCATAGCTTCCCCTTCACAGTCAGTAATAATTGCTGTAGACCCCCTTTTTAGGGGGTGCTAGAGC
>Ga0233427_10001152_pt1 | contig 29706 bp, 22 predicted proteins | sample SI_118_April2016_5_FD_179885 | JGI IMG/M metagenome (GOLD analysis project Ga0233427, IMG submission 179885) | Seawater microbial communities from Saanich Inlet, British Columbia, Canada - SI_118_April2016_100_MG | ecosystem: Environmental > Aquatic > Marine > Inlet | place: Canada: British...
ATTGGCTATGCGGTACCAGGGGCGGTTCTGGCCATTGGTGTCATTCTGCCGCTAACCCGGTTTGAAAATTCCGTTGACGCCTTGAGCCGCGATTGGCTCGGCATCCCGCTCGGACTTTTCATCAGCGGCACCGTAGGTGCCTTGGTCATCGGATACATCGTTCGCTTCCTGGCATTGTCATACGGTGCAGTCGAGGCCAGTCTGGCCAAGGTAACACCAAGCATGGACGGCGCTTCACGTACACTGGGTCACGGCCCCGGACGTACTTTGTTCAAAGTGCACCTGCCCATGATGCGGACCAGTATTCTAACCGCCGCAATACTGGTGTTTGTGGATGTCATGAAAGAGTTGCCCATGACCATGATGTTGCGACCTTTCAATTTCGAGACGCTGGCAACCTATGTGCACCAATACGCCTCTGATGAACTGCTTGAAGAATGTGCCCTCGGCGCGCTATCCATCGTTATCGCTGGCATATTGCCGGTCATCATCCTCAGCCGAGCCATCGCCCGCTCCCGCCCCGGTCAAAAATAGGCAACAGAAAGAAGAACCATGAGCGGCCTTTCCATGAAAAACATATCCCACGCGTTCAGCAACCGATCGGTGTTGAACGATGTGTCGATTGATGTGGAATCGGGCAAGGTCGCATGTTTGTTGGGCCCATCGGGGTGTGGCAAAACCACCTTGCTGCGTATTGCCGCCGGGCTTGAGCCTCTGCAAGCCGGTGAAGTCACCGTCGGCGACCGACTGCTTGCCCAGGCCGGCAAACTGGATACACCACCTGAGGACCGCAATATTGGCCTCATGTTTCAGGACTATGCCCTGTTTCCCCATCTGGACGTGGAATCCAATATTGCCTTCGGCGTGGACCCGGGCATGTCAGAACGGCGGCAATGGATTTCGGGTGCGCTGGATCGTATGAGCTTATCCGGTTACGCAACGCGTTATCCGCACGAGCTTTCTGGTGGTCAGCAACAACGTGTTGCCCTGTTGCGCGCATTGGCACCGGACCCCAGCATCTTGTTGCTGGATGAACCTTTTTCCGGTCTGGACGTAACGCTGCGTGCACAGGTCCGCGAACAAACGCTGGAACTGTTACGCGAAACCGGACGTACCGCGTTGATGGTTACCCACGACCCGGAAGAAGCTATGTTCATGTCCGATACCTTGCTGGTCATGAATGAAGGGCGCCTGGTGCAAAGCGGGCACCCCGTCGATGTGTACCGCCACCCCGTCAATACGTTCGTGGCAAATCTGTTTGGTGATACAAATGCCCTGCGCGGGCAGTGTGTCGAAGCCGGTAGAGTGGAGACACCGTTCGGCACATTTGCCGCCAAGGGCGTTACGGCAGGAACAACGGTAGATGTCATCATTCGCGCAGAAGGATTCCGCGCGCTGACAGATGGCGATACGGCATCAAACACAGCCACGGTCCAGGTGACCACGGCATATCCTATTGGACGATCTTCCCATCTGCGGCTGGTGCTGGAGAAAGGCCATGGCGCCCCACTGCATGCCCGCTTCCCCGGCGTGTTCATCCCGGCACCAGGCTCTGAGCTGCAAATCGCCGTTGATCCCGATCAGGTGTTCATCTTTCCGACCAATGCCTGACTTAGCATTAACTGACCCGGCAATTTTTTCTCCCCAGAAAGGCAATCTTTCCTGTTGTTCTGATTAAAATTCACACGCCTTAAAATTAAATCATATAAAACAATAACTTAAGTTCCTATATTTCTGGCATCCATCTTGCAATTCAAGTAGTGGCGCAATGTGCGTCGCGTATGAATTTACGGCGTAACAAACAGAGTTACTGCCGAAGTTGGAGCCATTGTTATGACCCTTAGTGCATTTACGATCAGCACCCTTGGTATGCGGGCACAGGCGACTGGCCTGAATGTGATCGGCACCAACGTTTCCAACCTTCAGACCGGCGGCTATAAACGGGCCGATGCCCATTTTCAGACCATGGTTAGTGAAACCATGTTTGAGCAGTCTGACACCGGCGGCGTGCGACCGAAGATACTACAACGAAATTCCGTGCAGGGTACCCTGCTACCCACGGGTAGCGCCATGGATCTCGCCATCATTGGCGACGGATTCTACGTAACCCGTGCCACATTTGATTCCAGTGGCGAGTTGCTCTACACCCGTGACGGGGCGTTTGAGAAAAGCGTTCTGAACCCCATTACAACCACAGACCCCAACACCGGCGACATCATCAACACAAAAGATGCGTGGTTGGTTGATAAGAACGGCAATTATGTACTGGGATTTGCTGTCAATGCGGATGGCACCTTCCCGACGAGTGGTACGCCTGCACCCATGCGCGTTGACCAAAATGCCTTTATTGATCTGGGAACCGCTTCAACAAGTGCTGAGCTTGGGCTCAATCTGGACTCAAATGCCGATGTGGTAAATTACCCGCACGTGACGGCTGTATCGAATTATGACAATGCCGGTCTTCGCCCCGATGGCATGGAGGTTCTCACCATCGACTTTGTTGATTCCAATGGCGATCGACAGGAAGCACGACTGAATTTCACAAAAACAGCCAGTAATATCTGGGATATGTCGGCCACATACGAAGGCAGCGGCACAGCCCAGATCAATACCATAACAGTGGATGGTGTTGTTGATATAGGTGACACTTACGATGTAACGGTCAATGGGCAAACCGCGTCCTACACGGTGGCCACCGGCGACACGCAAGCCGACATCGTTTCCGGCTTGATTGCGGCCCTGAACGCTGACCCGTTGGTCGCCGCCGATGTAACCGCCTCCACGGGAACAGATGCGGGAACGCTGTTTCTCACATCGACCGCTGTGAACACGGTCTTTACATCAACGGCCAGTTCCACAAATGGACCAAACATTGCCCAGGTTTCATCCGTGGCCCTGACTGGCGCGTTGGAAGTTGGTGACGTATACAACCTGAACATTGGTGGTACGTCGTTCAGCCGAACCGTGGTCGGCTCAGATACAACTCTCAATGATGTGGCAGCAAGTATGATTGCCACCATCAATGCAACCCCGGCACTGAATGCGCAAGTTACCGCGTCTGCGGGCGGTGCAGGGGAAATTGTCTTAACAGCGGTCACCGCCGGCTCGATTGTGACTGTTTCACCATCTGTAACCGATCGCGGTCAAACAGATGTGTTGACCCTGACGGGCACATTGGAGGCCGGTGATATCTATACAGCAACAGTGGATGGCACACCCGTTTCCTACACGGTGGCCGGTGGCGATACACTTGCAATCGTCCGTGATGGCTTGGCCGCCGCCATTAATGCCAATGGCACCACCAATCTGGTGGTCAATGCCGAGGCGGGGGCCACACCGGGGGAATTGGTTCTGTACACCACAACGCCCGGCAACACGTTCACGGCAACCGGGAGCACCACAAATGGTGGTCTGAATCCCGATAATGCAATTACCGCGATCACGGCGCCTAACGGTCTGGCCAGTGCGATGGCGTCAACAACAACCACCGCAGCGCTCACCACGACAGCGGACAACACAGCCACGTCCACCATCCGTGTGGCAGCGCAGGCCACCCTTCAGTCGACACCAGTGACCACACTGACATTTTCCGGGGATGGTGAAGTTGTTCAGGAATCCTTGATCACACCCGGCACCTTTACGGAACCCGATCCCGTTACGTTGAACTTCAGCTTCCCGGCCACCTCGACCGATCCGGTGGGGACGGCAACGTTTGATCTGGACGTCACGGGCCTCAGCCAGTTTGCAACGGGGTTCCTGTTCCAGCGATACTCGGAAGATGGTTTTGAAGCAGCCTCAATGAACGATATCGGCTTCGATGAGATCGGGCGTGTTATCGGGCACTTCGATAACGGGCGTTCCAAAGAGCTTTACCAAATTCCACTGGCAAAGTTCGCCAATCCAGATGCTCTGGAAACGCACAACGGGATGACATTTACGGAAACGACAGAGTCCGGCACAGCGACCATTGAGCCTGTAAACATCAGTGAAATCGCCAATTTTGCAACGTATACGCGGGAAATTTCTAACGTTTCAGTGGTGGACGAGTTCACCGCTATGATTCAAACCCAGCAAGCATACAATTCATCCGCAACGGCGTTTAAGACCGCCGACGAAATGTATCAACTTGTTGCTCAATTGAAACGCTAACGCGCGCATGGGCTGATCTGGATCATCTCCAGGTCCCGAAAATATAACCCACCCGGCAACATTTTCCGCCCACCCAGCAGCGATTACCACGCCACCAGCAAATACACGCTGAACTATTAAATTATTCGTTTAATAACAACGCCTTATCATATCCAAAAGTTGGCATGATATTCGCATATTAATGACCAGAAAACGACGTATTAGAAATAAAAAAACAAGATCTACGGGAAAACGAACAATGAAAATGCTGAATAACTTGGCAAAATCATTCAACAACGGCCACCATGTACGCAATTGGGGGCGCAGCATTGCCGGCACAGCAATCATGACCCTGGCCGTGCTTGGCATCATGATGCAAACCGCATCTGGTGCTTCACGCATCAAAGATATTGTCGAAATCCAGGGCGTTCGCGAGAACTTGCTGATCGGTTACGGTCTTGTTGTGGGGCTAAACGGAACCGGTGATTCAATTTCAGACGGTCACTTCACCAAGGAAAGTCTGCAATCCATGCTGAACCGCATGGGCATCAAGACCACGGATTCCGCCGTCGATTCAGATAACGTCGCTGCCGTAATGGTAACCGCCGTACTACCACCCTTTTCCCGCCAGGGTAGCCGCATTGACGTTACCGTCAGCGCCCTTGGCGATTCAGACAGCCTGCTTGGCGGCACCTTGCTGGTTACACCACTGCTTGGCGCTGACGGTGAAGTTTACGCCGTTTCACAAGGTCAACTGGCCGTTGGTGGCTTTACCGCCGCAGGCGCCGCAGAAACAATAACCAAAGGCGTGCCCACCAGTGCACGCATTGCAAACGGTGCGATCATCGAACGTGAACTGATCTTTGATATGTCCGGCTTGGAAACAGTCACGCTGAACTTGCGTAACCCAGATTTTACGACTGCACGTCGCATCTCTCAGGCGATCAACGCTTTCATGGGTGCCTCCGTTTCTGACGCGGTCGATTTAAGCACTATTATCATGCAGGTCCCCGAAGGGTATAGCGGCGGTGCCGTTGGATTAATTACAGACATCGAGCAGCTTCGTATCGAGCCTGATCATCTGGCCAAGGTCGTCATTGACGAACAGTCCGGGATCATCGTCATGGGCGACAATGTACGGATCAGCAAAGTGGCCATTGCCCAGGGTAACCTGACCATCCGCATCACTGAAGCCGCACAGGTATCCCAGCCCGGACCGTTTTCCGAAGTCGGCGACACCACCACCGTTAACCGGACGGATATCGACGTACAGGAAGACGACACCCAGCTCACCGTTGTTGATGGCGGTGTGACACTTCAGGAACTGGTGAATGGCCTGAACGCGTTGGGCATTGGCCCACGCGACATGATCACCATCTTACAGGCCGTCAAAGCAGCCGGCGCCCTGCAAGCCGATATCGAGGTGATGTAATGAGCGGTATAGATATTTCAACGGCCACCATGGCCTACCAGTCTCAGGCCCCCCAGGCGCTTGCACCTAAAGGCGCAAGCCTGCGTGAGATGAACAAACAGGCACAGGATTTCGAGGCCTTTTTCCTGAGCCAGGCTTTGCAGCCTATGTTCGAAAATATTGAGCCCGAAGGCCCCTTTGGCGGCGGTCCCGGCAATGATATCTGGAAGTCCATGCAAGTGGATGAATACGGAAAAGCACTCGCAAAGAGTGGCGGTATCGGCATCGCCGATGCCGTGATGAAGCAGCTATTGATCGCTCAGGAAGGAATGAGTCAATGAACATGAATGAAAAGACCGAAACACTCATGACGGTCATTGAACGACTTAACAGCCTGCTGACCGACGAGAACCAGAATCTCGTCGACAGGAAAGTCGCCGCAGTCGGCGAAATCGTTGACGAAAAGGATAAGCTCTGCAAGGCGTTTGAATTGCTTGTTCGGGGGCTCGTTAAGGACGGCGCCAATATCCACGAAGTTGAAGGCGATTTGCGCGATGAACTTCACGCCATGGGCAGCCACCTAAAAGACTTGGTCGATGATAATATTTCATCCCTGAAAAGCGCTATTGGCGCCAATGAACGATTGATGAATGCGGTACGCAATGCCGCCATTCAATGCACACCCAAGGCTGGTAATTATACCCAGTCCGGCAACCTGTCCGCCGGTTCGCGGATAGATGAAAAATCACCGTCACCCGTTACCGTTAACCAAGTCCTCTAACAAATAAGCAGGTCATAACTCATGTCCGGATCATTGACAGTAGCTCTTCGCGCCGCACAAAGTGGCCTGCTTAGCACGCAGTCCGCTGTGGATGCCGTCGCCAAGAACATCGCTAATGCCAATACGGAAGGCTACTCACGGAAAATCGTGAGCTTCGAGAACCGCGTTCTGGCTGGTACTGGATCAGGTGTACAACTGTCGGCGTTCACCCGTGCCATTGATGAAGGGCTGCTAAAAGACCTTCGCCGCGAACTGTCGGAAACCAGCGCACTGGATGCCCAGGTTAGCTACTTCGACCGCATCCAGAATCTGTTTGGATCACCCGGTGATAACAGCTCAATTTCACACATCCTGAGCCAACTTCACCAGGCGGCTGAATCGCTTGCGTTATCGCCAGAAAAGACCCTGGAGCAAAACGAATTTGTGCGCTTTGCCGAAGAGGTGGCGTTGAAGCTGCAATCCATGACCGAGTCAATTCAGGCTCTTCGTGCCCAGGCCGATAATGAAATCGAGAATGTGGTTAATGAGATCAACACGTACACGAATGAGATTGCCGATGCCAATGACAAGATCATTCGCAACGAAGCAATTACCAATGATGTGACTGACCTGAAGGACAAGCGCGACCTTGCCCTTAAAAGGCTTTCAGCCTTGATCGAAACCACAACATTTCCGCGTAACAATGGCGATCTGGTGGTCTTCACAGCGAGCGGTTTCTCGCTGGTTGACCGAACGGCCAACGAAATGACCCATACGGCTGTGGGTAACCTGACCACATCGTCGACCTATGCATCCGGTAATTTGACGGGGGTCTTTTTGGGCGGAGAAGCTGCGGATAATGACATTACGAATCGGGTAACGGGTGGCGCACTTTCGGCTTTGATCAAGCAACGTGATGACGTCTTGCCAAATTTGCAAAGCCAGCTGGATGAATTAGCCACTGAATTACGCGATGCCGTCAATGCTGTTCATAACCGTGGCACCACATACCCGGGGTTGCAGAGCATGTCCGGTAACCGGAAATTTATCGACGCGGACGCTCAAACAATTACCCTTGACCCCACCAACAGCACAGATGATGTAACCATTGCCATGTTCGATTCGTCTGGCCTTCAGTTGCAATCCACCACGCTGAACACAATCATGATGGCTGGTGAGTATGGTACTGGTATCCAGTCAGATCATGGGCCTTGGACGATCACCGAGGTTGCAGCCACCGTGGAAGACTGGTTACAGGCGAATGGCGCAAGCTCGGCGACTGTGGGCATCAGTTCGTCAACCGGTAAAATGGATATCAGCCTGAACGACTCCACCGTCTATATGGCATTCCGCGACGAGGTAGCAACAGCCGAAGGCAGCGCCGCGGGCGACGCCGAAATCGGGTTTGATTCAGATGCTGATGGTGATGTGGATGAAACCGTATCCGGCTTCTCCAGCTTTTTCCGTCTGAATGATCTATATGTGGATGACACGAATGGTGCCCTGCTCGAAAGCGTTCAGCTATCGGACAACTTCAGTTCATCGGTTTCGACGCTGACGTTCTATGACGGGACCGCAGGTGTGGGGTCCGGTAACGCGCTTGGTTCGGTCTCCTTTACGAAAAACCAGTCACTTACCAGCATGGTTAAATCTATCAATGATGCATCTCTTGGCATAACAGCGTCCATCACCCCCGACGGATCCGGGTCACGCTTGCGATTGTTGCATGATGCCGGGCTGGAATTGGTCGTAACGCAAGGCTCCAGTGATTCAATCCTGGAAGCGACAGGTCTGGCACCCTCAAATTCCCGCTCTGCCACGTCCATCGCAGTTCGCGATGACATCGCGGCAACACCAGGTCTGGTTACGACAGCTCAGATGCAATTTGACACGACAAAAGGTCGATACATGATCAACGCCGGTGATAATACGATCATTCAGGACCTTGCCGAAATGCTGAGTGCAAAGAACGTTTTCGATGCGGCTGGCGGTCTCAATGGTGCTACCCGTACGTTTGAAGAATTCTCCATCGATATTCTATCCCGCCAGGCCAATTTGGCTGATACCAATGAATCACAGCTGGCTACCCAGTTGGGGCTCACGGAATCGCTTGAGCTTGAAGCATCGCGCATAAGTGGCGTCAACATGGATGAGGAAATGGCCAACCTCATCGTATATCAGCAATCATTCTCTGCGGCAGCCCGTGTGATTTCGGTCATTCAGGAAATGTTCAAAACACTTGAACAAGCAGTCGGTTAATTAAAGGAACTCTGTGATGACACGTATCTCTGATGCATCATCAATCAACAGCCTGATCAATACGATGCTGCGCACGGAGCAGCGTCGCGTAGACGCCAACTTTCAGGTGGTATCTGGAAAGGTGTCGCCTGACTATGCCGGAATAGCCAATCAATCAGAGCGATTGGTCAGCCTTGAAACCCAGCGCGACCTGAATGATCGATTTATCAGTAACAACGAAACCGCGCAACTTCGTCTGGATGTGTCCACTCAGTCGTTGCAGTTTTCGAACGATGCCGTCAAGGACGTGCGTGAAACTATCAGTAATTTCCTGGGCAGAGGTGTATTCGACGAGCAAAGCGTTGAAGAATTACAAAAATTCGCCTTCAACAGCATGCTTAACCTGGAGGCATACCTGAACGTCGACATCGATGGTCAGTACATGTTCGCAGGCAGTCGCTCGGACCAGAAACCGGTTGATCTGGGCCTAAGCTCACTGGACGCCTTCCAGCAAAAATATGATGGCGCGATCAACCAGTATGCGACCACACGTGATGCCCATCTAGTACAGATGGATACGTCTCAGGACACCAATAATCTGAATAAGGACTACATCGACGCCTCAAACTGGCTTGTCTTCCGCCAGGACGATGACGGTGATGCGACCACGCCCGGCACCAGTTCAATCGAAGCCACCAGCGATATGTTCTCAGGCTATGAGCCCGGTAGCCGGATCACCGTAACAAACTCAGGCAGCAACAACGGGGATTACACCGTTAAAAGCGTTTCGTCTGATGGAACAAAAATCTTCCTCTCAACGGAAATGCTCACAGACGAAGACTTGCCGCTAGGATTAACCACTGAAAGCGTTATTAGTGTTGCCCAGGTAGACACGGCAACCGTCGGTGCAACGACCTATGAGACTGGTGATGTTTTTTCTGTCATCGTCGACGGGAACACGGTTTCTTATACTACCGTTGGCGGTGACGCGAGCGACAACGATATCCGAGATGGGTTGCGCGCTGCCATTAATGCAGACGCCACTGTCAGTGCCATCGTAACGGCAAGTGATGGTGCTGGAACCGGCGAACTATTACTGACAGGCGTCGATTCCGGTGTCGCATTCACGGCGACGATTTCGGACACGAATGTTGGCGCGGGCACGGACGATCAAGTGGCAACAATCTCGACCACGACATCAAGTTCGGGTGCCGTTCCCCAGGAAGACTCCCTGACGTTCGGCGGCACCGTGGAAGCCAACGACGTTTATACTGTTAACATTGACGGCAATGTAATTACCTATACGACAACCGGTGCTGAAGGCGATATGGACGGTGTCCGTGACGCCATACGGAATTTGATTAATGCAAACGCGACGATCAGTGCATTGGTAACGGCCACCGATGGCAGTGCCACTGGCGAACTTCTATTGACGGCAGACAATCCCGGCGTTGCATTTACCACCACGTCTTATGCCACCGAAGTCGGCGGCACCAACGATAACACCACGACATTGTCGACGACCAGGGCTAGTAGTGGTGATGCGACACTAACCCTGCCCGATGATTCTCAGCTTACCAATGCTGATACGGGCGGTGTTTCCTTCGATCGCGCGGCAGGCACTATTTCGGCCGTGACGGTCGACGCCTTCCTGAACGTCAGTGTTGGTGATGTGGTCAATGTAAGCGGTGACGCTCAAAGCAATGGTAGCTATACGGTTACAGCCATTGATGCCACCAGTCAGACCTTGACGGTCACGGCAGGTGCCTCGTTGACGTTGGAAAATGGCACGGTCGTGGATTCAAGCGACACTGACCGGATGGTATTCAGCAGATCTGGTGACACCATTACCTCAGACCGCGCTGCATTTACAAACTTTACGGCCGGTGAAAAATTAACGGTGGCGGGAACATCGAAAAACGACGGTATTTATACCATTAGCTCCGTCGCCGCTGACGGCAAGAGTATTACGATTGAATCGTCGAAGCTCACCGACGAAGGCTCTGGCAGTGGCACCAAATTCTTCGATTACGATGTGGGCTCCCGGTTCCAGTTTGATTCAACGGCCGATACCTTGCAGGCACAGGACATTAGCGGTAGCGCATTGGCCGGTGCCTTCACGGGGTTACAGGTTGGCGATTCCTTCGTTGTCACGGGAGCCGATAGTAACCAGGTTGATGTAGTTACCATGGGTGGCACCGTTGAGACTGGGGACATATACTCAGTTACGATTGATAGCAACACGGTTAGTTATACGGTACAGGCTGGTGATTCTACCCTGAATGATATCCGTGATGGTTTGCTGGCAGCCGTAAATCTCGATGCCTCGGTAAATACAATTATTACAGCCACTGCCGGAGGCGCTGGTGAACTCACCATAACAGCGGACGTGGCAAACGTGGCATTTACCATGACGTCCAGCGCGACCAATGTTGGCGTCACGGCGGACAACACGGCGACCACAGCGACCACCACCAACGATAATACCTACACAATTGGCAGTATCTCCACAGATGGATCAACGATTACCATGGCCGGATCAACCCCGGTTGGTAGCAATCAGACAGTGAGCACAGGCGCTGGCGTGGCCGCGTCGGCGCGTGGCTTCGAGCTTCGCACGGGTAACGAAATCATCTTTGATGATACCGCTAATACCATTACCCTACAGGACATCACCACCAATGCCGCCACCCAAAATATTTTTGACAACCTGCAAGTCGGTACCGTGTTCACGATCACCGGGACCGGTAGCAATGATGGCACCTATACTGTTGCCTCGCTTGCATCCGACGGATCCAGCATCACAGTGGAAGAAGACATTACCATCGCTGAAACCTTTGATCCGAGCACTTCATTATCACAGGTGAACATTGAGGTCTTTGCCGCAGCAGGCACGATCACTTCATCACAGTCATACTACAATGGTGACAATTTCACCATGACCCACCGGGTGGACGAAGATCGTTCCATCAATTGGGATGTAAATGCATCCCACCCGGCATTCGAAAAAGCTATTCGTGCCATGGGCATTCTGGCACAGGGTGCATTTGGGTCTGAAGGCGGTCTGGACGAAAATCAGGACCGTATTCGAGATGCACTTTATCCGGATCTAAATGCAAAGCCCCGTGAAGCGCGGCGATGCCACGCGAAATAAGCCCCTGCCCCAACAAACTGCGACCGTATAAAAGAAAAAGCGCCTGATTCCCCTGGTGCAAGCGTAACTCTTTCTCACACGTAGCGATGGCGGTATCGAAATCCTCTTCATAGAATGCTCGCAGCGCGTCAACCTGATACGATACAGACTCGCCAGCGCCATCCAGCGCCTTGGCAAGATCATCCAGTCCATCAACCTGAAGATCAGCGAGCAAGGGGTTTGATTCTCCGGCTGCTGACAGTTTCGCGAAATAAACACTATCCCCCATATTCCCGGCATAGGCCTGAATGTGGGCTAGAATATCGCAGCCTTCCGCACAATCAGGGTCCAATTCATGCCCTTTATTGGCAAATTCAATGGCACGCCCAAGATCTTTCAGCAAGAAAGCGACCACAGAAAACAGAAAATAAGCCTCACATCCGCCTGGATTATGCTTAAGCCCGGCACTACAGGCATCCGTTGCCCCATCCAGATCGTGTCGGTTGATACAGCGGATCGCGCCACCGATCTGCTTGTGGTATACAGTGTCCACCTTAGCAGCACCGCTACCATTGCCTCTATCTATTGCCATCACTTCGCCCCTTAGAATCATTGCCGCCAACTGTGGCATCGCCGTCTCGTAAAAGCCAGCGTACGGCACCGCGCCCGCAACCTTAAACCGCCTTCAGCCACTATTATTGTACTGGGCAACCCTGGAAAGCAGGTCAACCGCAGTCACTGTATATATAGATCAACGATTTATGTGAATTTTGGGTAAATAAGCAGTAGCATTTTTATTTCACTTGTGCTAAGAAATACGCTGGTATGAGAAACATGCCAACAAACCCTGGTTGCAAGAAGTGACCGGAGCCCTTTAAGCCAATACTCTAGAAAGGAGTTCGAAATGGCTGATATTACCCTATCGACAGCTGTGCGAGATTCGCTGCTGTCTCTGCAAAGCACATCAGATCTCATTAACCGTACAAACAGTCGTCTGTCCTCTGGCCTGAAAGTTAACAGCGCCATTGATGATGCTGTTGCGTTCTTCCAGTCAAAAGCCCTGAGCGATCGAGCCGCTGACTTCAATGAGAAAAAAGATACGATCGATCAGGCTATTAGCGCCCTGACAGCGGCAAACGATGGCCTTGAAACCGTCGATAGCATTGTCCGCCAGATGAAGGGCCTTGCCCAGTCCATGAAATCTGCAACAAGTACACAACTCAGCGAGCTGCTTACACAGTTCAACGATTTGCGTACGCAGATCGATAACGTGACTGCTGATGCTTCTTATCAGGGTACCAACCTTGTTAATGGTACTGGTCAAACATTGAGCGTTCAGTTCTCTGAACGCACAGCTAGTGCCATTTCTGTTAGCTCGCAAGATCTGCGGACTGGTACGGCTGGCCTGAACATCGCCCGCGTTACATCAATTGCCTCACAGACTTCTGTCGCTTCGCAAACTTCTGTGGCCCGTCAGGAATCAATTGCATCTGCCGCATCCCAGGCATCCGTTGCTTCCAATGCGGTTCAGACGTCGGTTGCCTCCAGTGCTGCCGGTGGTGTTTCTGGTGCTGCAGACGCGTCTGCTTCAGCAATCGCCGCAGTTGCGTCTCATGCATCTGTTGCATCATTCGCTTCCATTGCTTCACAAACTAGTGTGGCTTCACAAGCTGCTGTGACCAGCTTGCGCACAACAGCCACCCAATTGGGTACGAACATCTCCTTGCTCCAGACTCGTTTGGACTTTACGGAACGCTTCGTGAATACCCTTGAAGGTGGTGCTAGTAAGTTTACGCTAGCCGATCTCAACGAAGAAGGTGCAAACCTGCTTGCCTTGCAGACACGACAGGCTCTGGGTACTCAGGCCCTGGCGTTCGCAAGTCAGTCCGAACAGGGTATTCTGCAGTTGTTCTCATAATAACAACCACAGTACACCTAAGGTACGTTACCTGGCCGCCGCTGCTTTACGCAGCGGCGGTTTTCGTTTGGCATAAACCCATCCCGACAGTTGCCCTCATCGCTGTAAGATTTTATTATTAACTAATCTGCAATCCACTTAGCCGTAAAGTCAGACAATGACTGATACATCTGCTATTTACCCGGCCATTTTATCTGGCGGAGCCGGCACGCGCCTGTGGCCGCTTTCCCGGGCGTTGTACCCCAAGCAGTTCCAACGCCTGATACACAAGGACACGCTTCTACAAGCCGCCATCCTACGCATTTCAGATGCTCGTTTCGCTGCACCGGTCGTTGTGTGCAACGAAGATCACCGTTTCATTGTGGCCGAACAATTCCAGGCCGTTGATCGAACACCAGGCGACATTATTCTGGAACCAGCCAGCCGTAATACCGCACCGGCAATCACCATCGCTGCACTCTGGGTCAGGCACCAAAATCCAGATGGTCTTGTCCTCGTCATGCCGTCCGACCATGTGATTAGCGACAACGAACAGTTTCGCGATCAGATCAGTGCTCTATCCGTGGATGCGTACAATGGAAAAATCGTTACCTTTGGCCTACCCGCCACTTTCGCCGACCCGGAACTGGGATATATCAAATCAGACAACGATGTATCGTCTGACAATGCCGTGGGGGCAGCGGTTCAATCTTTTATAGAAAAGCCTGTAGACAATATGGCCGAACAATTGGTCAAAGACGGCTATTCATGGAATAGCGGTATTTCTCTCTTCAGACCCGATGTCTTTCTATCCGCCATGCGTGACTTTGCCCCCGACACACTGGCGTTGTGCGAGCAAGCCTGGAATGAACGCACGAGCGACCTTGATTTCGTTCGACTGGCTTCGGCACCCTATAAAGCAATTATCGCTAGTTCCGTTGATAAAACGGTGATGGAACAGGCCAGTACAACGGTCCTGTCACCACTTGCGACCGGCTGGCAGGATGTTCGTACATGGCCTTCCGTCTGGCAGTGCGGTGACAAGGATTCGGATGGAAACGTCATCGTTGGCGACGCCATGACCATTGACACACGGAGCTGTGTAATTCATTCCGAAAATCACCTGACAGCTGCTATTGGTGTCACTGATCTAAGCATTATCGTATCAGATGATGCTGTTTTGGTTAGTAATACAAAACAGGCCGATCAAGTGGATCAGATTACCACATTGCTGGCTGAAACCGGTAGCACCAAACATTTGCACCATCCGACGATTTACCGACCCTGGGGCAGTTTTCGTTCTATCCTTTTGGCCGATGGTTTCCAGGTCAAGGAATTGACCGTAAAACCAGGGGCTCAACTCAGCTTGCAAAAGCATGCTCATCGTGCCGAGCACTGGATCGTGGTAGAAGGAACCGCAGCTATTCGCCAAGGTGATGATGAAATGTTATTGCATGAAAATCAGTCCACCTACATTCCCACCGGTACAGTCCACAGGCTTGCTAATCCCGGTCAAATTCCATTGCGCGTTATTGAGGTTCAATCCGGCTCATACCTGGGAGAAGACGATATTGTCAGGTTGGATGACACCTATGGACGCCAATCGTAGAATCAGTAGAAAGTGCTGTGCGAAGTGCTGTGATAAAATGTTGTGAAAACAGCAGAAAACAGTCAAATTAATGGGTACCGAGACACCCGAATTAGAATCAAAGGACACGACTAGAAATGTCGAACAAGGTTGCATTGATAACCGGTATTACAGGGCAGGATGGAGCATATCTCGCTGAACTGTTGCTTGGTAAAGGGTACACCGTCCACGGAATAAAGCGGCGTTCGTCTTCATTTAATTCTGCCCGTATCGATCATTTATATCAAGATCCACACATCGATGATGCGAAGTTGTTTCTGCATTATGGCGACATGATTGATTCAACCAATCTCATTCGTATTATTCAAGAAGTGCAGCCTGATGAAATTTATAACCTGGCCGCGCAAAGCCATGTTCAGGTAAGCTTCGATACACCAGAATACACCGCCAACGCAGACGCCATGGGCACAATGCGGATGTTGGAAGCTATTCGTATCCTTGGTCTTCAGGAAAAAACACGGTTCTATCAAGCATCAACTTCCGAGTTATATGGCAAAGTACAGGAAGTACCGCAATCGGAAACCACGCCATTTTACCCACGCAGCCCCTATGCTGCCGCAAAGCTCTATGGATACTGGATCACGGTGAATTATCGTGAAGCATACAACATGCATGCGTCCAATGGCATTTTGTTCAACCACGAAAGCCCCATCCGTGGCGAGACTTTCGTTACGAGAAAGATAACCCGCGCGGTTGCCGCCATGACTCTGGGCATTGGTAGCACACTGTATCTAGGCAACATTGACGCAAAACGAGACTGGGGCCATGCACGCGATTACGTGGAAGGCATGTGGCGGATCGTCCAGCAGGACCAGTCTGACGATTATGTGTTAGCCACAGGGGAAACTCATTCAGTTCGGGAATTCGTTGAATTGACCTTTAAGGCCGCCGGTCGCAGCATCACTTGGCAAGGCGAAGGCGTCGATGAACAAGGCCTGGATAGTGAAACCGGTGAGGTTCTCGTGGAAATTGACCCCAGGTATTTCCGCCCGACGGAAGTCGATCTTCTTCTGGGTGATCCAACAAAGGCTTATAAGGTGCTTGGCTGGAAGCATACCACTTCCTTTGAACAACTGGTTTCAGAAATGTTTGATTCAGATTTACGTCAGATGGTTTCAGAAGACAGAAGCCTGAAGCATGAATAAATCAGCGGTTGAGACAAGCATGCTGTGCAATGTCAGTGGCAAATAGAAATTCAGTCGGTCGCTAGGATTAGGTACTCTCATGGCAGAAGAAAATACAATGGATGAGGTGTCCTCACCTGAGTCTGCGGCAGCGGCGCAAAAACTGGCGATTCAATACTACCGTGCGGGTAATTTGCGAGGCGCTTTAACCGAGGCGAAAAAAGCCGCTGACAGTGACCGGCAAAACATAAAACTTCAAAACCTTGTGGGCGCGATTTCGAATGAGACGCAAGATCCGGGTAGCGGACTCTGATACCCCACTATGGCGAGGTGAGCCCCTGGCTGGAAAACATATCCAGATCGTTGGCGAACAAGGGATCGGTGAACAGATTATATTTTCCACCATGATTCCCGATTTGATCCGAGATGGTGCCATCGTCACGTTCGAAGTAGAACAACGATTGGCCCCACTATATGCCCGGTCATGTCCAAATATGACCGTAGTTCCCCTAACGGTCCCGCCGCACCCATTGATCGAAAACACGAAATTTGATTATAAAACAGCCGTTGGATCCATCGGTCGATGGTATCGCACCTCGGTCGACTCTTTTCATCCCGAGCGTAAAATTTTGAGTGCAGACCCAGCCCTTCAAGCTGAGTGTCGTGCGCGGTATGGCGAGTTCGTCATCGAAGCGATCTCCCAAATAAAATAGAACGGAACATATCTTGTCGTCACGATCACGATGCGGACCCAAACCCGCACCCTTCAGATCGCAGGCGATTCGGCCAACGGGTTGATAGTTCACGAGATCACGTTCGTCGAAATTTCCTTCAAACTTACTGAGAAACGAATCGCAAAACCTTTTGGTAAAATAGGCATCACGAAAATCGGACCAGAACGCGTACTTTTCAGGTTCAGTCTTCTTGAGCGTATTCTCAATAAGTAACTGTCCATCGGCAAAACGCTCCACACCAGGATCAACACAAAGATCCAATTGATGAACGTCATCGCGACTCTTTGGCATGAGAGCCTGATCAGGGAAATGTTTCAGTATCTGGAGGTAGTAGTCAGCAGGGAAAATGCCATCAATAACCAAATGTTTGTATGGCTCGGTGACGATCTTGGCGTGCTCAATCATATGGAGACTATGTTCAAGGGCAGCTAATGCATTATCTGACATAATTCCAACCGTTCTCTCATCAAGGATTGCCGCTGCATTCGAACATCTGCAGGGTAGCAAAAATATGATTAAGGAAACGTTAATCGGGCGTCTTCGAGACTATATACGCGCTAGAAAATAAGGCAATTCACGCATATGAGAAATGACGGCTGTTGCCCCCGTTTCATGTAGCATTTCGGCGTGACCGGTGCGTATGTGGTTGCCGCCGGTATAGCCCAGGGCGATCATGCCTGCGGCAACCGCTGCTTCTACACCAGCGCAGCTATCTTCGACGACGATGGTTGTGGATGGCGAGGCCCGCATTTGCTGGGCAGCATAGAGAAATAAATCAGGCGCAGGTTTGCCGTTGTCAACTTGGGTCCCAGAAAATAAGTGGGGCTCGAAGAATGGCAGCAAGCCACTCAACGTCAACGATTGGCGAATTTTCGTATGCGTGCCTGAGGAAGCTACACAAACTGGCTGTGTCAACATACTCAATATCTCATGCGTGCCGGGTGTGGGGGCAACACCATGCGATAATTCAGCAAGGGTGCGTTCTCGAATATCGGTGACGAAGGTATCGGGTAAGCCGATGCCACTTAAGTCTTCAGCAAGTTTTCGGATACTCTCAGCCGAGCGACCAATAAATTGGTCTAAACACTCTTCCGTGGTCACGTGGATTCCGGCCTCTCCCAGGCGTTGAGACAGAACCATGCACCCAATCATTTCTGTATCAACGAGTACACCATCACAGTCGAAGATGATTAATTGAGTATCTTTCATCATTCATTCAGACAAATATTATAGTAATAGGCACTCAAATAGCGGGTTGAATGCTTTGAACGCGGTGGAGTTTTATTTTGGTTGTGGTCGCCGAACAATTCAATGCATTTTTAGAACAAGGAAATTTAACGCTGCTTTAGTAGCAATGCAGGAACACTCACCCGCATCTTCACGACGCACTTCATCTGGTAATTCAGACGTGTGATAAGTATCGTACATAGAATCGTCATCAACATGGGCCTACAGAGAATATATAATGGATATTACACTTGCGTCGGGTATTCTTGCCAAATTTTCAGAGATCAAATTTACAGACAATATGGATTGTCTGGTTAGTACTTCTGTCGATAAACAATTTTTCGTTAAAATTGAGATTCAGAAACCCAGAGATGAACGCCGTAAGATACACGACCTTGAGCAAGAGGCCGGCATTCTCAAACATCTCAACGATGGAAACTGTCGAACATGTGTGAAGCTGTTACTTTTCGCCAAGCTAACTGGCGAGGACTTGAGCGCCAAACTGGCTGATGTTGAGATCGGACTTCAGGATAATGTTGACCCTGATGTTGATACTGATTTTGAACTCAAGCCAAACAACGAATACTCCTTGATGATTACCGAAGCGGTCACTTTCATGCCGACCATTTACACGCCCGATATTGCCATGGCGGTAATCGAGCAAAAGAAGCTCGGTGTATGGAATGGTGATTTGACCGTCGCAGACATTCGGGTTGATTCAAAAACGAACTGCATCAAGCTGGTGGATTATGATCAGGCCATCATGCTTACTGATGAACAGATCAGCATGCCTAATCTGGCGTTCTTCAAATGGATTGATGAAGAGGCCATTGAAAAGTGGGCGCATTTTGGCATGACGAGCTTTCTTTATAATCTAAATGCTGACTGGGACACCCATTTCGCGGCATTCTTTGATGGCGATTGTTTTAATGTTGGCGCCACACACCTCTTTCAATCCCAGGAGACCACACTCAACAAGGGTAAAATTTACCACTCCTTTCGCACCGAAGACATTTATGCGGATGGCGAACGGACACTGGATGACCGTAGGCAGTTTCTTGATCGTATTGAGTTCGATAAAGGTGAACGTGTTTTGGATGTGGGCTGTAATGCAGGGCTTCTATGTCACTATCTGGAAGAACGCGGCTGCGATGTTTGGGGCATTGATATTGATGAATCCGTCATAGAAGGCGCGCAAATCCTTGCCAACATCGTTGGAAAACCGAACATCAATTTCCAGTGCCATGATTTGGATAACGGCGGCCCGATCGGTTACTTCGATACCATCCTTTTGTTCTCAGTCATTCACCATACCGCAAACATTCGCCAGAATGCAGAGCGTATCGCCAAGTTTTGCGATCGAATTATTATTGAATGCCGAACGCAGGAAAATGGCGCCAAACCTGTAGATGGAAAATGGATTCAAACCACCGTTTGGCAGCATGAGGATCTGGACAGCCTGACAAACGGCCTTGAAAACCTTTTCCCTGATTTCAAATTTATCCGCGTACTGGGCCAAGGTGACAGGGACCGTTACGTTCTGGAATTCATCAAGGTTTCGACCTGAAAGTCGGATCTGGCACCAAGCACTCAAAGACAACACTTGATCCGATCCGAAAACCGGAAATAAGCAACTGCATGGCAAATCACCTGGCATTTCATGTTTGTCGATGGGTTTATGCAGCAGTTCTCACCCTTTGCATGCCGGTTCTTCGCCAACATCAACGAAACCGCATCAGATCGGGCAAGGAGAATCCTGACCGTATCCTGGAACGTGCTGGTCTTTCATCCGTACCTCGCCCCGCAGGAAAAGTAGTCTGGTTTCATGGTGCCAGCGTAGGCGAGGCGTTGGCGGCCCTATCCGTTATCGAAGGAATACTTGCTGAACGTGCCGACACCTGGGTTCTGCTGACCACGGGAACGGTAACGTCTGCGAAAATACTTGAAGCCCGATTACCCGAGAGAACAATTCACCAGTTCGCTCCACTGGACCGACCGACATGGGTAAAGGCATTCCTAAACCATTGGCAACCCGATGCCGCCGTATGGGTAGAATCAGAGTTTTGGCCCAACACATTGTGGGCGATCCATGACAGAGGTATCCCCCTCATCCTGTTAAACGGCCGGGTTTCCCTGCGATCTTTCCGCCGGTGGTTGCGAGTTCCCGCAATCGCGCGTGGCTTGTTATCCTGTTTTAATCTTTGTCTGGCACAAAGCGATGAGGATGCTCAACGTTTGCAAACCTTGGGGGCCAGGACTGTGAAGAACACGGGCAACATTAAACTGGGGGCTCCCCCCCTGCCCTATGATTGCAACCAGTTGGATCAGCTACAGACAATAATTGGCGATCGACCGCGATGGTTGTTATCCAGCACCCACGCTGGCGAGGAGGCAATGGCTGGCACCATTCATGCTTTTCTATCACAAACAATTCCAAACCTGCTGACCATTATCGTCCCCCGGCATCCGGACCGTGGTGACGCGATATCAGACATGTTGCGGCAACAAGGCCTGATCGTTGCACAACGATCAGCACATCAGGCCGTTGCGCCGGACACGCAAATCTATGTGGCCGACACCATTGGCGAACTGGGATTGTTTTATCGCCTGTGCCAGATCGTCTTTATGGGAAAATCCCTGGTCAGCCCTGGTGGTGGTCAAAACCCGTTTGAGGCAGCACGAATTGGATGCGCCGTAATATTCGGCCCTCAGATGTCCAACTTTGTTGAATTGTCAGCAACTATGCTAGCGGCGAAAGCAGCGACACAAGTTGCGAATGCCGATGAGCTCGGCAAGCTGGTTGAACAACAGATCATGGACCAGCAAATCGTGGCGAAGAATGTGTACAATGCCCAGGTGTTTTGCGCACAATCCGATAGAGTTGTTGCCGACTCTGTTCGCGAAATTCTGGCTGTTTGGCCCGCGTCCTGATTCGGGTCGCTCTCGGCATTAAAGTTTCATTAATCATGTATTCCTATGATGACGCACACTTCGTATACAGCCGTTATACGGAGAAACCACTTACTTGATTGAGGCGCGATCGCATGGATCTTGAAGTCATTCTTCCAGCAGATGCTGAAGCTTTAACCCCTATCCTTATTACGTCACCCAACAACTGTGCCGGTGGAGCAATGCTTCAACGGGCATTCTGCACGGGTGAGAACAGCATCGGGTTTGGCGATAACTTGTTTGATGAGATCATGAGTCTGGTTGATTGGTCATTTAGCCTGGTCGAGCGCCACCAGAATCAAAAAGATTGGGAGGCCGAGGCAATAACCAAGGCCCTTGATCGTGCACCTGCACCGTGGATGCCGGAACTGGCGCTGCCACTTGACGTATACACAGCCTCACTTATGTCTGTTATCTACAATCTGCCATTTACACTTCAGAGTTACGCATCAGACCTCGGTCGAGAAGTATGGTCAATCTCGCGGGCTGGAATCGCCAGTTCCCGCATGAACGACCTCGGTACGGTCCTCCCCAATTCGAAAATGATTTTTGTTTACAGGAATCCGCTCGACGTGGTGCAGGATTTCTTACGCGATAGTCCCGATGCAAATGTGCGCGATATCTGTGACACTTGGAACACCGTGATGCATGACTATCTTACTTATGCATCAGATCGTTTGCTGAAACTGCGGTATGAAGATGCCACTGATGACGTCGACAAATTTCTGACGAGTCTTCAGGACTTCACAGGCGCGAAAGGTATTGATCCTGCCGTCGTCGCTGTGGAAAGTGAATCTGAACTCGGATCGGACTACACAATAGGCGATGATTTAAAGGCACTCGTCCAACGTCAATGTGAAGACATGCTGGCGGTGTATTATCCGGAACTGATTGCCTAAAAGGCCATCCAATTACGTTGATGCCATGTCCGAAGGCTCACCACCGTCGTCAAGGTCTTCGGCGCCGACTTCCAGTTCATCGTCGACCATTTCAAGCAGCTTTTCTTCAAAGTCATGCAGCACGCCTTGTTGATGTCCAACCAGTTCCTGTGCCGATTTGAGGCCCTTATATAGCTGCCCCCCCAAGACCTGTTCCTTAATCTTTTCAACAATATCACCAGCGCTGGGACAAGCGATCTTGTACTGTTCCACATACTCAAAAAACTGTTCCAGATATTTTTCTGCAAAATCAGGGAACAAGTAGGCGCTTTGAAGCGCAAAATAAACCCGCGTCGCCGGCGTCACCGCCTGGTCTTCGGACAATATTTCCTTGCCACGCAACAAGGCGGCCTGATTCAATACCATAATTTTGGCATGGGGCGAGGCAACCTCAACAACAGCACCGTTGATGATGATCCGGTCACCCATTTTCATTTCAAGTTTGAGCGGCATGGCGTTCTCCTTCCGAGCGTTCTGCCCTGTTTCCGTACGGCCATAATACCTGCGTACGCACATTCTGTATCCTCAAATATGGAACGGAATCTCGTCAGGTCAAGCACATGTGGCCAATAGGATGCCATTGCTAGGCACAATCTACCTAGCAAAACTGGCGAAAATTGCCGAACCCGGGAAGTTCGAGCATTTCAATCGTGTGAGTAATTTCTTTTATCTCTTTATTTTCAATGCCTTATGAGAATTACAATACTTGGCAAAGGTCTTGCGTATTAAGGGCCAACGCATGTGTCTCATTCAGGATATGTAATCATGGATTTACAAAAAGTCGTCGTACCTGCAAACAGCAACGCATCCCAGAACGGGGGCCGTTTGGAAACAGATGCCGGCAAGAGTGCCTCATCAGGCCTACCTTTCGTCGATATGATTCGAATGCCTTTAATAGGCTTTACGGATATTTTTGCCAACCTTGGGAATTCAGCCACGTCTCCAGATACGCCACGCGATGACTATCGTCGTGATGATTCAGACGAACACCGCCCCAGTGACGAAGCTAACGCCCGTAAGGATGCACCAGAACATACGCAGCGCGAAGACAATGCACGCGCGAATAATCCTGACAATGACCGCGTTGAAAAAGGATCCAGCCGGAACGACAACACCCACGACGATCACGAGCCTGGTGAAAAGCAAGACAACCACGCGGCCAAAGATGATGATAACACGCCATCCGATGATGTGGCCACAGAAACAGTGGAAGACACAGACACAGCGCCCACGGATAACACTGATGATGATAGCGCTGATGTAGCTGCCAGTGCTCAAAACACGCGCAGTGAAAGCGCTGAGTCGGCCGGGTCAAATAATCTGGCCTTCGAGCCTGCTCTGGCAAGTGTCGTAGGGGCCGCACAGGGCGCTGATCAAAATCAGACTGTAAAGGACGCCGCCCAAACCCTGAAAGAAGTGGTTGCGGGTCCCAGGCAAGCCAAGGCTGTTGACGCCCCAACACAGCAAATGACCGGTAACAACACAGGATCCGATCAGGATGCTGATGGTGAAGCCCAACAGGCTCTTCGCCAGGTTGTCCGTCAGGGTGTCAGTCAGGGCGCCAGTCAGTCAAACCACGCCGCAGAGACCGCAAATAAGCCGGCCGATCAAACCTTGGCTCAACAGCAAGCCAAGATGCTGTCCGATTCCTTGAAATCTGACAAGCCAGTCAAAGTCACGGTAAATACAGAAAACCGGGCTAACGTCGCGGTGTCCCAACCTTCACAATCACTGAGCGCCAGCGCATTGCCAGCCCAAAACAGTGAAGGCCCGTCTCAGAGCGGCATGGCACAGCAAGCCAATACTCGCCCGTCACAGCTTCAGGGCCCAGCCCACAACATGGCCAATCCCAACGGTGTCCAGGCGCAAGCCCAGGCACAGGTTGCATCACAGGCATCAGACGTTGCAGCGGCCAGCGCTGCTGATCGCGGGATTGCCCGCGCGATGGCACAGACCACCGCAGGTCAGCATGGCAATACTGGTGGTGCAGAATCCACCAGTAACACAACAGCAACCACACCGGGCAGCCAGGCACAACTGGCGACCGCTGCCCAGAAACCACAAGCCGCGCAGGCACCACGTGCCGCTCAACCACAACACCCCATCACCCAACAGATTTCAGTCAATATTACCAAGGCTATCGCTGAAGGTATGGACCGCGTTTCCATCCAGCTACGCCCGTCCGAACTTGGTCGCGTGGAAGTTAAACTGGAAATTGGCCAGAATGGCCGCGTGTCTGCACAAATTATCGCTGACCGGCCAGAAGCGCTGGAGGCACTTCGCAATGACTCTCGTAGTTTGGAAAAAGCCCTGCAAGATGCAGGGCTCCAGGCTAACGCGGGCGATCTTTCATTCAGTTTGCGGGATCAACAGGATCAACAGGATGCCGGTTCTGAAAAACGCATGGCTGGAGGCGATGAAGATGACGTCGATGGTGATTTGGAGGCTGAACTAGCCACTCGAATTCTCAATGATGATCTTGATGGTTTCGTTTCTGACACACGTGTCGATATCCGGGCTTAAGGACAAAAACGATGTTTGAACAGGTAAATTCAGCCGTTTCCTCCGCAGAGGAACTGACCAAGTCGGAAAGCTCCAAGCAAAAGCTTGCCGAAGATCTGGATCAGTTCATGAACCTGTTGGTAACACAGCTGAAGCACCAGGATCCACTGGACCCCATGGACCCCAACGAATTTACGTCCCAACTGGTCCAGTTCGCCAGCGTGGAACAGCAGATTCAAAGCAATCTGCATTTGGAGAACATGCTGGCTCTTGAACAGACCAGTCTGTTGGGTACGGCCGTCGGCTATATCGGGACACAGGTTGAAGTTATTGGCAACGAGATGCCGCTGGAAAATGGTCAGGGTCGGTCAGATTACGAACTTGATGAAAGTGTCGGCACCACATCAATTAACGTCACTGATTCCACAGGCAAGGTTGTTTTCTTCACCGGTGGTGAAACGACTCCTGGCAAACATACATTCGAGTGGGACGGCAAAGATAACTTCGACTTCCCTGTCGCAGATGGAATTTACACCGTTTCAATATCGGCCCTTGATGCCGATGGCGAACTTGTCGACTTGATACAATCGGTCACAGGCACGGTTACCGGCGTCAGTATGGAAAATGGTATCGCCACACTGGATCTGAATGGCGCGGAATACTTGGTGGAAGATGTGCTCGCGGTGCGTCAGCCAATTCAATAGGTAAAACAACAACACAGAACCGGATCACATGATCCGATCTGACAGCAAATATAAGCGGCGGCCCTGAATAGAAAAAACAGGCCGCATTTAGAAGGAGAAAGTTATGAGTTTGTTCGGTTCATTATCTTCAGGCGTATCAGGTCTTAGCGCACAATCAAGCGCGCTGGGCGCCATTGCCGATAACGTTACGAATGTGAACACCATCGGTTACAAAAGTACCGATGTTCAGTTCCAGACGCTCGTTACCAAACAGGTCTCATCAACCAAATATTCTCCGGGTGGTGTGCAATCCGCACCGAAAAAAGGTGTTGATCAACAAGGCTTGTTGCAGGCGACAACCTCTGCCACTGACCTTGCCATCTCAGGCCAGGGTTTCTATGTGGTGAATGAGCAACCGGAAGCCTCAAACGGCAGCCTGTTTGCCTACACCCGCGCGGGCTCCTTTAACGTTGATAAGGATGGCTTCCTGCAAAACACATCCGGTTGGTACCTGCAAGGCTGGCCCTTGTTGTCCGCTGGTCAAAACACAACAGGCTTTACCACCGTTGAAGTTGGGGCTGACACATACATCAAGGCATATAAAGATTCCAACGGTGATACCATCTCAATCAACGATAACATCGTTAGCAATAATGACCTTCGCCCCATCAACCTGAACACCATTGGCGGCACGGCATCCCAGACCAAAAATATTCGCTTAGGCGCCAACCTACCGGCTGGTGCCGATGTCGGCCACACGGAAAAAACTAACGTGGTTGTATTCGATACGCTGGGTAACAGCTCAAACCTGGAACTGGTGTGGGACAAACAGCAGGAAAATGCCTGGGGTGCTTCGCTTGAAACACCATCGGGTGCCGCAACCCTTGAAATCCATGGCACAGAAGAAACTGATGCCGCCCCGGACGTATTTGCCGCTTCGGGCTTGTTGGAATTCACCGGCGTGCCAACAGATGGTGAGACCATTGTCATAACTGATGGCTCCGGCGTCGCGATCACGTTTGAGTTCGATACAGACGGCAGCGTTACCGAAACGGCAACGCTCCGTCAGTTGGATATCAGCGCCTCAACAGTTACCGAGGCCACTGACGTTACACCGATTCTGAAAACCGCCATCGATGCATCAAACCTGCAGGGCACAGGCCGGTTCCAGTCTAATGGTACAGATTTAACCATCACCCAGTCTGTTATGGGTGCATCCATTGGTTTCGACGTGAGTAACATCTTGTCGGTCAGTCAGGTTTCGGCCAACGGTGGCTTGGGCACCTTTACTGTGCCAGAGATCGATTACGCTTATAAGCATGGTTCACGCATTGACTTCCAAACAGCATCGGTTGCACCAACACTGGCAAATCCAATTACAATGACCGCGGCATCAGGTGTTATTTCTGGCATCGCGGGTACGTTTACAGGATGGCAGGCGTCTGACACCATCACCCTTACCGGTGCAACAAGCACCGCGAACAATGGAACATATTCTATCGTTTCTGTGGCAGCCGATGGCTCAACTCTAACCCTCGCCACGACCGATCTTTCCGCTGATGCGACTGAAACATCAACGTCGTCTCTGGTGATCAGAAACAACACGGCGCCTTCTGAAGTTTATGACAACCTGGATACGGTTATTACACCGTCATCAACGGGGCAGGCGATCACTTTCCGCCTGCATGAGCCGGCTCAGGCATCTTCCACAAGTCCCTTTAACGTAACCAGTTCGGTTGGTAGTGTGATTGTCGGCTCATCAACCACTTTCACACTAAACGATAATGGCGCCGCAGCTGATACTATTACAGCCGCTGCCGGTACATTTTCGGGTTACGCTGTCGGTGAGTCTGTAACCGTCGAAACCACGACTACAGCGGCAGCTGGCACCATCCCAACCAGAACAGGAACTGGCAATGCTGATGACGGTACCTATGTTATTACAGCGGTTTCTGTTGATGGTTCAACAGTCTCAGTAGCAACTGGTTCGTTTTCAGGCACTGCAGCCCTGAGCAATGCTGCCGACACGATTACTCTAAATACACACACCATACGTGCAAACAGTACAACCCTAACTCTAGTTGACGGTGGCGCTAGTGCGGATTCCATTACTGCTGCAGCAGGCACCTTTAATGGTTATGAGGTTGGAGATGTTTTCACGCTGAATGGTCATGTTGATTCCGATGCATCTATTACCGTTACAGGCGTTGCCACAGATGGATCATCCATCTCCTTTGCAACTGGTACGGTAGGAACAGCGGGGGCAATGAGCGACATCTCGCAATCCATAACTCTAATCCGCGACAGAATTGTTGATACCGGCGCCTTCGCAAATTACACGGATGGTGATGTGATTACCATTACGGGTTCGGAAGACACCGCCAATAACGTTTCCCTGTCCATCGTCGGCACCGACAATGCAAACTACATTGAGTTTGCTTCCGGCGCCTCTACCACGCTCACGACGGACAACAATGACGACGAAGCCATGAAGGTAACAATCGACACGGACTCCACTGGAAATGTGGATTACGTGGACATTAGTTCCACAACGACTATCGCTGAAATTGTCACTCAACTGGCAGCGGATATTAACGCAAATACCGGCATCACCACGCCCTCGCGTTTTGCTGCCAACGGTACCAGCCTCGTCTTCGAACAGAGCTCCATCGGTGACGATATCAACATTGTCATGGACTCCACCACCGGCGACAACTCTACCGGACTCGTCACTGGTGTATGGGTCGATTCCAGTACCCTGGCCGCTAATGTTGCATCCGATGGTGAAACCATGGCCATGATTGAAACCACCTATGGCGCCAAAGAAGCCGCCGTATCCTTCAACGGTGATGGCTCACCGTCGGAATTCAATATAGATAACATTGACGTTCAGTGGACCAACGGCGCATCCGATCAGGAATACACATCCACGGCAGATGACACCCGCATAGGTTTGTTCCTGGGTAATACAAACATCACCGATGGCATGACCCAGTTTTCTGGTTCATACCAGATCAACTTCATCTCACAGAACGGAGCACAGTTCGGTAACTTTGCCGGTATCAACGTGGGTGAAGACGGTGTGGTAACGGCCCTGTTCGATAACGGTGTAACCCGACCTGTGTTCATGGTTCCGGTAGCCACCTTTGTGAATCCCAACGGCATGGACTCATTGTCCGGCAACGTCTACATCGAAACTGATTTCTCAGGCATGGCAACGGTCCGTGAAGCGGGCGAAGGCGGTGCCGGTACGATCGCTGGTGCAGCCTTGGAAAGCTCGACCGTGGATCTTGGTGAGGAATTCACCGCCATGATCGTAACCCAGCAGGCCTACTCAGCAGCAGCCAAGATCATCACTACCGCTGATGAGATGCTCGACGAACTTCTCCGCATCAAGTAGCCGACTGATACCTGACTATAGATAGTTACGACCCAACATACCCATCGGAACCATACCCAACGTTCCAAACCCCCGACCCCGGTTTCGGATTTATCCGAGCCGGGGTCATTTTTTCTATAAGGCGGATCGGCACGGGTGCGGTTAATCGCAAGGGGACTGACAAACCGCGCCAGAAAATTAATGCGTCGGTAACCGTATGCATTAGTCGTTCATTAAGAGGTCCGGGGTAATATGAATTCATCAACAGACGCTCTTGGGATTTAAAACTATTCACCATGGCTATATTTGACGGCAAATCAGACGCAAATGTCTCAAAATCACTGGTTGTCATCGGACCTGATGGCTGTTTGTTGACGCGGGACGATTTACCACCCGCAAACACCAAACGGTGGGTTATCCGCCGCAAGGCCGAGGTTGTGGCCGGGGTACGTGCTGGATTAATTAGCCTGAACGAAGCCTGTGAACGTTATTCTCTCTCGATCGATGAATTCCTGTTGTGGCAGCGACAATTTGATTCGCACGGCCTGGAAGGCCTTAAAGTGACCCGGATTGCCAACTACCGGCAGCCCGCACAGAGCAACGATACACCCGGCTCGGCTAAAGCCGCCGAATAATTCCAACACTCGTTCTGCTACCTGATTCAACGGCTCCTTTTTGGGGCCGTTTTTTATTGTGTGTGGAAATCGGAGGTGATTTACATGTGGTAGGCAAATTTTGCCCACTGTTAACCAATTATTCACCTCGTTTTCGCTATCTTGTATGCAGGAAATCACCCAATACCGCCATTTCCGTGATATTTCGCGGCTTGGCACCAGTTAAGAATTAAGGGGAAGACAGTGGACGGACTATTAAATGCAATAAGAAATCTCGGTCCTATGCGTTTGGCTGTTATGGGCGCTGTCATCCTGGTCATGGCTGGCTTCTTTATTTACGT
>Ga0233427_10001153_pt1 | contig 29675 bp, 27 predicted proteins | sample SI_118_April2016_5_FD_179885 | JGI IMG/M metagenome (GOLD analysis project Ga0233427, IMG submission 179885) | Seawater microbial communities from Saanich Inlet, British Columbia, Canada - SI_118_April2016_100_MG | ecosystem: Environmental > Aquatic > Marine > Inlet | place: Canada: British...
GCAAGGGAAAAGGTAGAGAAGCTTTATCTGAATACGATTAGGGAGTAAGTAGTTTAGTTCTATCCTCCCATACCTGACCCTTGCAATAAAAACCCTATTAGGAGTCCGCTAATCAATCTACTAAAACAAACTTAAAAAATTAATTGGATTTTCTGAGTAAGGAATTATTTTTTAAAATAATTCTTATTAGAAATATGTAATGGTTCAACTGAACCATTACATATTATACAAATAAATCAAGATTTCTTAGTGAGCATGTTCTTCACAATGAATATCTGAATAAACTCCAGCAGGAATAGTGTCAGTCCCAATAATTACATCCTCATCTAATGTGTAGGTGAAATCTGGACCTTCAGCTTCTTCAAGCTCAGAACCACAAAAATCTTCACCACCTTCTGAATTTGTAATTTCTACTTCAATCTCAGTTCCATCTGTCGCCATGTACGCAATATGACATTCATGACAATCATCTTCATGACTATCACACGCACTAAATAATGCAATTGCAAGAGCGCAAATGCCTAACTTCATAATTTTCATTTTTTTTTATTTAATATTAATACTGACACTCTAAAATAGAGTGTTTCGCTTATTAAAAGCTCATCAGAGTACCTTTATCAAAAATCATATTTTAAATTAATACTAATTGATCTCCCCGGATTAGGGACTCCTCCTGCTACACCTCTTAATCTAGAAATATGTGGAGTATATTCTTCATTAAACAAGTTATGTATTAAAAAATTATACTCCAATTTACTGTTCAATTTCCCACCTAATTGTAAGTTTATTACATCATAGGAATCTGTGAATTCTTCATATTGAGCAAAACTATTTTGCTGAAACTTATGAACATGATAGACTGACAGATTATTGATTTTATATTTAGATAATTTGTCATATTCATTTAAATCTAACAGTATCTTTGTTTTAATACTATTAGCGGGTGTTAATGCCAAGCCGTATGAATCATCTTTATTCTTAGTATTTAAAAATGAATATGATTGTTCAATATGTAAATTATGTAATAAGTGAGGATGGTAATGTATATTCATTTCAACACCCTTAATTTCCACTAATTCATATTGAATGTAATTATAGATTCTGTATACACCGCTAAATGAGTCGGTGGGATTTATTGATATAAACTTCGTTATATGTTGAATAAATGGATTTATAACAAAACCTAAATGCTCATTGGACCATTGATATTTTAAATCTATTTGATTTGCATTTTCTATTAATAAATCTTCATCTCCAATCTCGTATCTATTTGTTCCATGGTGTACTCCATTTGAGAATAATTCTGAAAAATGAGGAGATCTATATGCACCAGAATAACTAATTCGTGTAATATGGTCTTTAAATTTATAATATACTCCTGAAGAAAAACTTGGATTAGAGAATGATTTAGAATAATCAATATCAAATATCTTATTATTATTTACTGTATTATCTTTAGATTTCAATTTTTTGTAATCGTATCGTATGCCTAAATTAACTCCTAAATTATCTTTCTCATAATTAAATATAGCATAAGGGCCAATATTTATTGAAGATGCGTCTGGGACTAATCTTTGATTAATATTATTTACATTATTTAATATTGAAAATTGGGAGCCAAGTTCAATAGTTGAATTGTTATATGAATATTTGATGTTTGGATTTATAAGAGTATTGGATAAAGTTAAATTAAATGCTGGTTGAGTCCATTTCTCATATTCTTGTAAATTATTTCTAAAATGACCTACATATAAACTAATTTTTGAATTATCCGTAAAATAATTTGATTCGTATATAAATAACTGATTTGTTACAAATTGATTAGGCCTAGTGATTTTGAAATCAGTATTAAAGTCTATGTCTGATGATAATAATTGAGTTAATTCAACAGTAGATGGATCTCCATGCACATGACCTGGGATACCAGGTGACTCATTGTGAAGTTGATATCTAAAGATATTCTGTAAGTTATTCTTTTTATGCGCTATAGAAAATTTAATAGCATTTTGCTTAAATCGTGAATTAAAAAGATATTGATTGTTTGGAAGTCTATAGTCTGAAGAAATAGAATACTCACCATGTACATTAAAAAATAAGTTATTTCTATTCCATTTAAGTCCAAATTGATTACTACTCAAATAGCTATTACTATTAAACTTTGAGGCAATAAACCCTTTCGCTTCTTCTAATTTAATAAATGGATGATCTTTAAAATACAATAAACCTCCAATAGACTCTGATCCATATCTTAATGCACTAGACCCCTTAATCAACTCAACCTTATCTAAACCTAAATCTGTAAAACCAATACCATGATCATTTGCCCATTGTTGATTGTTGATTTGCATTCCATTTAAGTATGTAACAACCCTCATCCCAGAAAGACCTCTAACTACAACCTTTTGGATGCCAGATCCAGAAGAAATAATATCAACACCACTTAACTCTGTAACGCTCTCAAGCATAGAATTAGAATTTAAAAAAACATCTTTAATAGATATATTCTGAATATTTGTCACTTTACTATTCCCTAGTATATTATAAGAAGCTATCACACTTATCTCATCTATATCAACATGCAAATCATCTAATATAATTACTAATTCAGTATCATCTTTATATTGACTTATTTTAGATTCATATCCATTTTTATAAAGATAAAGATTAGATCCATTTATTATCCCTATTTCAATAGAGAACTCTCCTAAATAATTAGTGAAGAATTGTATGTCATAATCTGCAATTAGTATTTCTACATCCGCAATAGGAATACTATCTTTATCTATCACTACACCTCTTATTTGTGCATTTAGAGAAAATGTAATCATCATAATAAATGATAAAAAAATACTTTTCTTCATAGAATAGTTTTCAATACTAATATAATTATAGATTTAATTAACGCAACTAAGCTGCAAATATAAAAAAATTCAATAACGCAAGCGTATTGCGTTAAATAATTTACTATGTTTGTAATTAAAATTATTAAAATGAGTATTTCAAAAAAATTATTAAACAATTATGGTTTAAGAAACACTGCTTTCAGAAAGAAGTTATTGCAGCTATTTCAGAATTCGGACTCATCATTAACAGTAGAATATATAAAGGATAAAATAGGTAGAAATAATGATAAAGTTACTATATATAGAGCTCTGAATACATTTGAAAAGAGCGGATTAATACACCAAGTTCCAGATCGGAATAATTTATCTCGTTATGCTTTATGTAATGTAGAATGTAATCCTTCTAATCATATCCATCATCATGCGCATTTTATTTGTGATTATTGTGATAACACTCTATGTATAGAAGAAATTGACTTCCCTAAAATAAAAAAAATAAAAGGGTTTAAATTCAAAAAGATAGAATTAATCATTCAGGGTAGTTGTCCAAAATGTTTATGAGGAGTATCCTTCTTATCAATCAAACTTACAAAGTTCTAAAAGCAATATAAAGAGAAAAAAGTCGGGGTAGCAGGATTCGAACCTTTTATTCAATATTTATAAAAAAATCAGGAAATTGGTGTCGTAAAGTTCAATAAATAAAAACAACCTAAATAAGTATTTTTTGTTTTATAAACCCAAAGCTTTTTTCACATCCCCATTTAATAAATGAGTTGTTGGATCTTCCAAACATTCTTTAATTCTGCACAAGAAACCAACTGATTCTTTTCCATCAATAACTCTGTGGTCGTAAGAAATAGCAACATACATAATAGGTCTAATCTTCACCTCACCATTAATTGCCATTGGTCGTTCTACAATATTGTGCATTCCTAAAATTGCCGATTGTGGAGGGTTAATAATAGGTGTAGAAAGCATAGAACCAAACACCCCACCATTAGTAATGGTAAAAGTACCACCTAACATTTCGTTAATCGTAATTTTTCCGTCCCTTGCTTTTATTGCCAAACGCTTTATTTCAGTCTCTACTTCCTGGAAATTCATTAATTCTGCATTCCTAACCACAGGAACCATCAATCCTTTTGGGGCGCTTACTGCAATACCAATATCTGCATAATTATGATGAATAATTTCCTTTCCATCAATCATTGCATTTACATCTTTATATTCCATAAGTGCAGTAGTAACCGCCTTTGTAAAGAAAGACATAAAACCTAAACCAACTCCATATTTCTCTTTAAACTGTTCTTTATATTTTTTTCTGATGTCGAAAATTGCAGTCATATCTACTTCATTAAAAGTAGTAAGCATTGCCGTTTCGTTTTTAACGGCAACTAATCTGCTAGCAATTTTTCTTCTGAGAGAGGACATATTTTTACGAGAAGTTCCTCTTGGACCTTCAGTAGAACTTCCTTGTATTGCTCCTAGCACATCACTTTTAGTAATTTTTCCTTTTTCTCCTGTACCCTTCAACTGTTTTGCAGAAATATCATGTTCGCTAATCATAGCAGATGCCAATGGAGTTACTTTTGCTCCTCCTAAATCTGCTTCAGATTTTACAGCCGCTTTTGGAGTTTCTGAAACTTTCTCTTTAGTAGATTTTACTTTAGCTTCACCTTTTGCAGAAGTATCAATAATACAAACCACATCACCAACGGCAACAGTTTCTCCATTACCTACAACAATTTTAATGGTTCCGCTTTCCTCAGCAGGCAATTCTAAAGTTGCTTTATCCGAATCTATCTCTGCAATAGATTGGTCTTTTTCTACATAATCGCCATCTTCAACTAGCCATTCTGCAATTTCTACTTCTGATATAGATTCTCCCGGACTTGGGACTCTCATTTCTAATAACATATCTTATTTATTTAAAAACTTTATCAATTATTTCTCTTTGTTGTGATGCCGATCTTTTACTAGATCCACTAGCGGTTGCTGCAGAAGCAGTTCTGGAAATTACATTTATCCCTAAATCTCTTAATTGAGATAAGATAAATGTCCAAGCTCCCATATTTTCTGGCTCTTCTTGCACCCACAGTAATTCTTTTGCATCATACTTTTCAATCAATCCTATTATCCCCTGAATATCTAATGGGTATATCTGTTCCAACCTTACTAAAGCTACATTTTCTGTCCCTTCTTTTTCTCTCCTATCTAACAGTTCGTAGTATATTTTCCCACTACACAATACTAATTTTTCTACTGTTTTTGAGTTGATTGTATCGTCAATTATCTCTTCAAACTTCCCATCTGCCAAATCAGAAATTGAGGAAACACATTTAGGATGCCTCAACAAACTTTTAGGAGTAAATACAACTAATGGTTTTCTGTATTCTCTTTTCAGCTGTCTTCTTAATACATGATAAAAATTAGCGGGAGTAGTACAATTCACTATTTGCATATTGTACTTAGCACACATTTGTAAATATCTTTCTAATCTGGAAGAAGAATGTTCCGCACCTTGTCCTTCATATCCGTGAGGCAATAACATTACCAATCCACTCATCACCTTCCATTTGTCTTCCGCACAGGAAATAAACTGATCTAACATAATCTGAGCTCCATTAGAAAAATCTCCAAATTGCGCTTCCCAAATGGTTAATGTATTTGGTAAAGTTATGGAATAACCATAGTCAAAACCAAGTACCCCATATTCTGAAAGTAAGGAGTTATAAGCCTCAAATTTAGCAGTTTTACTTACACTATTTAACGGACAAACTTCCTCTTCCGATTGTTCTACTTTAAGGATTGCATGCCTATGAGAAAAAGTTCCTCTTTCCACATCTTGCCCACTTAACCTTACGTCATATCCTTCATCCAATAAAGAGGCATAAGCCAACAGTTCCCCCATTGCCCAATCCAATTTATCAGTTTCTTCCACCATCTTTTTTCTGTCCGAAAGTAACTTCCTAGTCTTTTTAAATAATTTATCTGCTTCAGGAATATCATATAAACACTTTGCTAATTCCTTTAATTTTTTCTGACCAACATTAGTAGATGAAGAACCTACAAAATCAGCATCAAAAGTTCTTTTTATCTCACTCCATTCCTCTTTCAAAAAACGAGTAATATTTGCCTTTTTTATTTCTTTGGATTCATCAAATCTGTCCTGTAATAAATCCTGAAAATCTTTTTCTGAATCTTTTACAATTTCGGACTCAAACACACCTTCACTTGTCAATTTTTGCTTGTAAATCTCTCTCGGATTTGGATGTTTGGAAATTAATTCATACAATTTTGGTTGAGTAAATCTTGGTTCATCTCCCTCATTGTGTCCGTATTTACGATAGCATAATAAATCGATAAACACATCTTTACCATATTTTTGTCGGTATTCTACCGCTAATTTTAATGCATGAACAACCGCCTCAACATCATCCCCATTCACATGAAACACTGGAGACAAAGTCACTTTTGCAACATCCGTACAATAAGTACTTGACCTTCCATCCAAATAATTTGTTGTAAACCCAACCTGATTATTAACCGCAATATGAATAGTCCCTCCTGTTTTATATCCATCTAGTTGTGCCATTTGAATCACCTCATAAACAACTCCTTGTCCTGCAAGCGCTGCATCACCATGTAATAAAATTGGTAATATTTTTTTAGAATCACCATTATACTGGCTGTCCAACTTGGCTCTTGTTATTCCTTCCACAACAGGATTAACCGCTTCCAAGTGGGAAGGATTTGGAGACAAGCTTAACTTTACATCATTTCCATTATTACATTTCTGAATAGAAGTAAATCCTAAATGATATTTTACATCTCCTGAAATAAAATCATCTTCATATACTTTCCCTTCAAATTCTGAGAAAATTTCTTTGTATGTTTTATTAAAAATATTGGCAAGTACATTCAATCTTCCTCTGTGTGACATTCCCATTACAAACTCTTCTACTCCTAGGTCCGAACTGTGTTCTACTAATGCGTCCAATGCTGGAATTAAAGACTCCGCACCTTCTAGTGAAAATCGTTTTTGCCCCACGAATTTCTTGTGTAAGAAGTTTTCGAAAGCAACTGCCTGATTTAACTTATGTAGAATATGTTTCTTTTGCTGAACATCAAAATTTGGTGTATTGGCATTTTTATGTAATCTATTTTTAATCCAATCTATTTCTTTTGAATCACGGATATACATGTACTCCACTCCAATAGATTGACAATACACTTTTTCTAAATGGGTGATAATTTCCGAAAGTTTTGAAGGTCCGATTCCTACTTGTTCTCCTGACTGAAATTCTACTTCCAAATCAGATTCTTCTAATCCAAAATTCCTGTAATCAAGTGTAGGTGTGTACTTTCTTCTTTCCCTTACAGGATTTGTTTTGGTAAATAGATGACCAATTTTTCTGTAAGCGTCAATAAGGTTAATTACCTTAAATTCTTTCTGAAAAACCTGAGGGACATCTTCTTCCGAATATACTTCTTTTGCAAAGTCAAACCCTTGAAAGAAATTTCTCCAATCTTCATTTACTGAATCAGGATTCTGAAGAAACTGATCGTACATCTGTTCTACCATCCCTGTGTGCATGGCTCCTAAAAAGGAAAACTTATCCATTATTTATTGCTAAATTTAGTATGCAAAATTATCTATTTTTATAGACTTATAGGTATAAAATACTGATTTTATGAAATAATATTAGAATGAAAAATTAAAAAGAAATTTATAAATCATCTCAACTAAATCTTAATCTAAATTAAGACGAATATTTCTTCTTTAAAATTACTTTGTAAATTTCCCTTTTTACAATCATTTCAGACAGCATTTCGGCAAAATTTAATTCAGTTTTTTTCATCTCTTTCTGCACTTTTTCTTCTGGTAAGTCTATTCTGTACATCAAATTTAATATTTTTTTTGGATTCCTTTCATTCAATACATTTACCAAATGTAATGTAAACTCGAAAAGTTGGCTATAGAAATTTACTGGTTTTTCAATGTCAAAATTTACAGCAATCATCAAAAAATCTTTTTCCAACTGATCTACAGTTTCAGTCAACAAATCTCCCGATTGAATATAAGTATCAATCTTGTGTAAATCCATTAGTTTTCTCTATCAAAAAGTAGTTTTAAAAAAGCATATAATGGTTCTTTCTTTTCAGAAGTTACCATATCCAAATGAGAAATTGCCTTTTCATGATATTCCATCATCAATTGTTTGGTAAGAGTTGGTATATTTAATTCAGAAAATATTTCTTTTACCGATTTAACCTTCTCATTTTCATTAAAATATTTATCCGAAAAATAGTCTTCTAACTTTTCTTTTTGAGCGATGTCAGACATTTCCATTGCTTTCAAATACAAATAAGTTTTCTTGTTTGCCAATATGTCTCCACCAACTTTTTTTCCAAAAGTTTCAGGATTTCCAAAAGCGTCCAAAAAATCATCCTGTAACTGAAAAGCTATTCCTAAATTTCTGCCAAATTCATATAAATTATCAGCATCTTCAGATGAAGACCTCCCAATAACAGCCCCCATTTTTAATGAAGCCGCAAGCAAAACTGATGTTTTATATTCAATCATTTTTAAATACTCCGAAATACTCACATCTAACTGATTTTCAAAATCCATATCCCATTGTTGCCCTTCACAAACCTCAGTTGCAGCTTTGCTAAACACCTCTAAAACTTCTTTTAAAATATCCGAATCAACTGTAGAAACAAGTTGATAAGCCTGAATCATCATGGTGTCTCCTGACAAAACAGCAACATTATTATCCCACTTTTCATGAACTGTTTTCCGTCCTCTTCTCAGCGGAGCATTGTCCATTATATCATCATGTAAAAGTGTAAAATTATGAAAAACTTCAACAGCAATTGCAGGAGAAATTGCTTTTGAAACATCCTTACTATACAACTGATGCGCCATTAAAAGCAAAATAGGACGCATCCTTTTCCCTCCTAAACTCAAAACATATTCTATTGGATGATAGAGCTTTTCAGGAGTAGTAGGATAATTTATTTTTTGTAATTCTTCCTCTATTAATAATCTGAATTGTTGAAGTGAATTCATTATTTCTTCACCAAATTAACTAAATATTCTCCATATCCACTTTTTATGAGTGGATCAGCTACTTCCAAAAGTTGATCATCATTTATATATCCCATTCTATATGCCGCTTCCTCAATACATCCAATTTTTCTACCTTGTCTATCTTCAATAACTTGCACATACAGATTGGCCTTCATTAAAGATTGAAAAGTTCCTGTATCAAGCCAAGTAGTTCCTCTCCCCAATACACGCACATCCAATTTACCCCTTTTCAAATACTCTTTATTCACATCCGTAATTTCGTACTCTCCCCTAGCAGAAGGCTTTATATTTTTTGCAATTTCTACAACAGAATTATCGTAAAAATACAATCCTGGAACAGCATAATTTGATTTTGGATTTTTAGGTTTTTCTTCAAGAGATAAAGCTTTAAAATTTTCATCAAAATCAACAACTCCATACCTTTCCGGATCGTTAACATGGTAACCAAATACAATACCTCCTTCTACATCTTGACAAGAAGTTAAAGTATTTATTTTCATTTGGAAAATATTATCTCCTAAAACCAAACACACTTTGTCATCTCCAATAAATTCCTCCCCTAAAACAAAAGCTTGTGCAAGTCCGTTTGGAACTTCCTGCACTTTATATTCAAATCTGCAACCCAAACTACTGCCATCACCTAATAACTTTTCAAAAAGTGGTAAATCGTGAGGAGTGGATATAATTAAAATTTCATTTATCCCAGAATACAGTAAAGTAGAAAGTGGGTAGTAAATCATTGGTTTGTCATAGATTGGCATCATTTGCTTACTCATTACCAATGTAAGTGGGTGCAATCTGGTTCCAGAGCCTCCAGCTAAAATTATTCCTTTCATAATATTATTTTACTTTTCGTTTTACTTTAATTCTTGTCAATTCCACATCTTCTTCCTCATCATAAACTTCCATTAATGGATCCCTGAAAGCCATTGTTGTAATTGACTTTTCCAAAGATAGTAAAAGTGCTGGTAACAACAATAAATTAGACATCATAGCAAAAAACAAAGTTATGGAAACAAGGAGTCCAAGAGCAACTGTACCTCCAAAATCAGAAGCTACAAACACAAAAAAACCAAAAAATAACACTACAGATGTATAAATCATACTTACTCCTGTTTCTTTTAATGCCGCATAAACTGATTCCTTAATTTTCCAATTATTTAATAAAAGTTCTTGTCTATACTTTGCTAAAAAGTGAATTGTATCGTCTACCGAAATCCCTAATGCAATACTAAACACCAATATTGTAGATGGTTTTAAAGGAATTCCAAAGTATCCCATTATGGCAGAGGTAAGTAAAAGTGGGATTAAATTGGGTACTAAAGACACCAATACCATTCTGAAAGAACGGAACATCCAAGCCATAAAAATAGAAATTAAAATAATTACTAAAATCAAGCTATACATTAAATTGACTACCAGAAACTTAGTTCCTTCTAAAAACACCATACTCGATCCTGTAATAGTAACATTGTATTGAGGAGAAGGAAAAATTTCATCAACCTTTGGTTGCAAATCACTTACAATTTCATCCATTCTTGGAGTAGAAATATCTTCCATTCTTAAAGTAACTCTGGCTTTGGAATTTATGTCGTCTTTTAATTTAAACCCCAAATTATCATTAATCTCTGATTTCCGGATAATTGAAGAAATTCTGGGTAAATCCATTTGTTGTGGAAGTACATAATATTTTTCTCCTTCATTTTTGTAAGCCTGATTCGCATATTTCACTAGATTAATATAAGAAATTGACTCTGAAAACTCTGGATATAATGCTAATTCAGATTGCAATCGCTGAATTTTATTCATAAAATAAAGCTTATTAATTGCATTTGTATCTCTAGTGTCAACTATAATTTCAAAAGGCATTACTCCTCCAAAATTACTTTCAAAAAATTGTAAATCTTTATACAAATCACTATCTCTATTCAAGTCATCAGTTACATTCCCAGTAGTTTTCACATTTAGGAGTCCAATAATTCCCAAAACAGTCAGAATAATAGTAATCGTATAAATTACTTGTCTTTTACTTTTCACCCAACTACTCATCAACACAACAACTGCTCTCACCCATTTTTTATCCAAGTGTTTTGTATGTCTCGTTTTTGGAGCGTCCATAAAAGAAAACCAAATTGGAATTACTACAAGCGAAATAAGAAAAATGAAACAAATATTAATAGATGCTACAATTCCAAATTCTTGTAAAGTTTCGCTTTTGGTTAATATAAAAGCCGCAAAACCTGAAGCAGTTGTTAAATTAGTAAGTAATGTAATGTTCCCTATTTTGCTTATCATTAAATGTAACGACCTGTTTTTATCTTTTGAAATTTTAAATTCTGTATGGTACTTATTTATAAGAAATATACAATTTGGAATACCAATTACAACAATAATAGGAGGAACTAAAGCCATTAAAATTGAAATTTCATATCCTAGAAACCCAATTGTTCCAAAAGAAAATATCACTCCAATAATTACAACTAGAATAGATGCTAATGTAGCTCTAATCGATTTGAAAAATAAAAATAAAATAAATGATGTAATCAGTAATGTAAGAAGAATAAACAATGAAATTTCATCTTTTACTTTTACTGACTCTATAGTTCGTAGATATGGAAGTCCCGAAAAACGAATTTTAACATTTGTTTTATTTGAATATATGGATGATAATGAAACTATTTTATCTATTAAATCTGTTCTTTGTGGACCTTCCAAAACTTCCTTTTTAATAGGAATTAACATAATAGATGCATTTGATTCGTCATTAAAAAGCATCCCATCATATATCTTTTGCTCTTTGAAAACTTTCACAGCATTTTCTAATTCTAATTCCGTATAATCTGAATTATACCACTTTTCTACAAGAAACTTTTTCTTTAAGGAATCAGTCGAGAGTATTGAAAGGTTTGTAATACTTATCACATTATTAACACCTTTCAGAATTGAAATACTGTCAGTTAATTCACTCCATTCCTTTAAATGGTTGGGAGTATAAAAATCATCATCCTGAACAGCAATAACCATTGTGTTTTGACTTTCTCCAAACTCAGATATGAAGTCCTGATTATCAAGATACACTTTATGATCAGAGGGTAAAATTTTAGCCATCTGATAAGTAATATCTGCATATCTTGCATTGTTTGCCATAAACGCAATAGAGGCAATTAGCAGCAATATTATTGGAATGCGTTTATTTAAAATGAAATGAGAGGTGTTATTCCACATACTTATTTATCAATTATACTAAAAAAGGGACCCTTAGGATCCCTAATATTTTATAAAAAAATCTGACTAAATAGTCATTACATCTTTTTGTTTATCTTCAAAGTGTTTATCAGTTAAAGCAATGTATTCATCTGTCAAAGTCTGAACGCTAGATTCTGCATCTCTGGCCATATCTTCTGACAATCCGTCTTTGGAAAGTTTTTTTACTTCATCATTTGCTTTTTGTCTGGTATTTCTCACGCTTACCTTACAATTTTCTGTTTCCAATTTTACTTGTTTTACCAAATCCTTTCTTCTTTCTTCCGTAAGTGCAGGAATATTAATCATGATTATCTCACCATTATTCATTGGGTTCAACCCTAAGTTTGCTTCAGTAATTGCTTTTTCAATATCTCCCATTACGCTTTTATCAAATGGCTGAATAGATATGGTTTGAGAATCAGGAGTATTGATATTTGCCATTTGAGAAAGAGGAGTAATTGCTCCATAATAATCTACCTTAACAGTGCTTAACATTTGGGGACTTGCTTTTCCCGCTCTAATTTTAGATAAAACTCCCTCTAATCTGCTAATTGATTCTTGCATCTGCTCCTGAGCAAAATCTAATATAAATTCTATTTCTTCAGTCATAAGTAATTTTTATACAATATTATTAAAATTTTACCAATGTACCTACATTCTCTCCATCACAAATTTTCTGTAAGTTCCCAGAAATGTTCATATTAAACACTTTTATTGGTAATTTATTTTCCTTGCAAAGCGTAAATGCTGTTAAATCCATTACATTTAATTCTTTCTGGAACACCTCATCAAAAGAGATTGTTTCATACATTGTTGCTGTAGAATCTTTTTCCGGATCAGCGGTAAATATTCCATCAACTCTTGTTCCTTTCAATATTACATCTGCTTCAATTTCTATTGCTCGCAGGGTAGCAGCAGTATCAGTTGTAAAATACGGATTTCCTGTTCCACCACCAAAAATTACCACTCTTCCTTTATTCAAATGTCTGGTAGCTTTTCTTCTGATGTATGGCTCTGCAACTTGCTCCATCCTTATTGCGGTAAGTAATCTTGTGTCAACTTTAATTTTTTCCAAAGCCGACTGAAGTGCCATTCCGTTAATAATTGTAGCTAGCATTCCCATATAATCTCCTTGAACCCTGTCAAAACCTGCTCCTTCTGATTGCATTCCTCTGTAAATATTTCCTCCTCCAATAACTACTGCAACTTGAATTCCTTTATCTACAATTTGTTTAATTTCCTTAGCATAATCAGATAATCTGTTGGAATCAATTCCATAATTCTGTTCTCCCATTAAAGCCTCTCCGCTTAGTTTTAAAAGTATTCTATTGTATTTCATAGGTGGTTAAAAAAGTTTGTCAAAGGTAAGTAAATCAGATAACTCTGAAAAAAAAGTTAGAATTATTTATAAATAAAAAAAACCACCCTAAAAGGATGGTTTTTATTGTTTTATTAAAAAGGATATTATCCTAACGAAACTCTTTTAAAACTACTTACAGCAACATCTCCAAACGACTTAATGTAAGAATCTACATTCATACTTTCATCTTTAATAAAGTCTTGGTCCAACAAACATTGTTCTTGATCCAACGTAGTATTGTCTGAAATAAATCTTGTGATTTTACCTGGAACAATCTTATCCCAAATTTGTTCTGGTTTACCTTCAGAAGCTAATTGAGATTCAATTTCAGATTTTGCATCTGCCATAACTTCATCCGAAAGTTGCGACATAGAAATATATTTAGGAACATTTTTTAAAGTCTTCCCTAATCTTGATAATTCAATATTTTCTTTTTCGATTACCGCAATTCTTGCTTCAGTTTCAGAAGAAACAAAAGAAGAGTCGAAATCTTTATAAGACAAAGTTGTAGCTCCCATTGATGCAACTTGCATTGCTAAATCTTTTGAAAGTTCTTCTGCTTTATCAACATCATTGGATAAACCTACCAAAACTGCAATTTTCACACCATGAGTATAAGATCCAACATAGTCAGCTTCTACTCGTTCGAATGCAGAGATGTCTAATTTTTCACCAATAACTCCTGTTTGCTCAATTAATTTATCAGCAACAGTCATTCCATCAAAATCAGCAGATAAGAAAGATTCTTTATCTGAATGATTTAATGCGATATCAGCAAACTGACTTGCCAAATCTTTGAAAGAGTCATTTTTTGCAACAAAATCTGTTTCACATGCTAATACAATAGCAATACCATTTTTATAGTCTGCACTAATTCTTGTAATAGAAATTCCTTCACTTACTTCTCTATCAGCTCTTTTGGCAGCAACTTTTTGTCCTTTTTTTCTTAATACGCTAATAGCTGCATCAAAATCTCCATTTGCTTCTACTAATGCATTTTTACAATCCATCATTCCTGCGCCAGTTTGTCTTCTTAATTTGGCTACATCAACCGCTTTAATATCTGCCATCTTTTTTATTTAGTTTTTTCTGTTGACTCTGTTGACTCTTCCTTTTTCGCTTCAGCTGCTTTTTTATCAGCTTTTTCTTGTGCCTTTACAGCATTTGCTTGTTCTCTATCAGCAAGTCCTTCTTTTACAGCTTCTGTTACAATTCCCATAATTTTAGAAATTGATTTTGAAGAATCATCATTTGAAGGAATAGGATAAGAAATCTGATTAGGATCAGAGTTAGTGTCAACCATGGCAAAAGTTGGAATTCCTAATTTTGCAGCTTCCGCTACAGCAATATGTTCTTTATTGATATCTACAATAAAAATTGCAGATGGCATTCTATTCATTGAAGCAATACTTCCTAAATTTCTATCTAATTTTTCTCTTGTTCTGGAAATTTGTAATCTTTCTCTTTTTGAAAGAGTATCTAAAGTTCCGTCAGTAGCCATTTTATCAATTGTATCCATCTTTTTAATGGATTTTCTGATAGTAGAAAAGTTAGTTAACAATCCACCAGGCCATCTTTCAGTAATATAAGGCATGTTTACAGATTGTGCGAATTCTGATACAATCGTTTTTGCTTGTTTTTTAGTAGCGACAAACAAAATACTTCTTCCTGATTTTGCTATTTGTTTCATTGCAGCAGCGGCTTCATCCAACATGCTAACTGTTTTGTTTAAATCAATAATGTGAATCCCATTTCTCTCCATAAATACATAAGGAGTCATTCCTGGATTCCATTTCTTTTTTAGGTGACCAAAATGTACACCTGAATCTAATAATTCTTTGAAATTTGTTCTTGACATGTTTACTTTCTTTTTAAGTTTAAGCAACCAATAGGTAGAAGTTATTTTTTACTTGTCCTATTAGTTTAGATGCTAAACATTGATTAATAATAAAAATTTTATCTTTTAACCCACTGGAATTTCTTCCTTGCTTTCTTTTGTCCGGGTTTCTTTCTTTCTACTACTCTAGAGTCTCTGGTAAGTAATCCTTCCGTTTTTAATGCTGGTCTGTGATCTGCATCAATTTCGCAAAGTGATTTTGCTATTGCTAATTTAATAGCATCAGCTTGTCCGTTAATTCCACCACCATTTACATTTACTTTAATGTCGTATTTTCCTTCATATCCTACAACTGCACATGGTTGGTTTAATTTGAATTGTAATGTTTCTAAAGGAAAGTATTCTTTGTAATCCTTTCCGTTAACAACAATATTACCTTTTCCTGCTACAACATAAATTCTAGCAACAGATGCTTTTCTTCTTCCTATACTATGAATTGTTTCCATATTATTTAAGATCGTTTAAGTTTAATGATTTTGGTTTTTGAGCTTCATGGTTATGCTCTGTTCCTGTATAAACATACAAGTTTCTGAGAATAGCGGCTCCTAATTTATTTTTTGGTAGCATTCCTCTTACAGCATGTTTCACTAATGATGTACCATCTTTTTCTAACATTTGTGTAGGAGTAATTCTTTTTTGACCACCTGGATAACCAGTATGACTAAAAATTTCTCTTTTCTCCATTTTCTGACCTGTCATAATTGCTTTATCAGCATTTATAATGATTACATAATCACCACAATCAGCGTGAGGAGTGAAATTAGTTTTATATTTTCCTCTTAAAATCTTAGCGATTTTGGAAGACATTCTACCTAAAATTTGGTTTTCAGCATCTACAATAAACCACTCTTTGTTGGCCGTTTCTTTGTTAGCTGATAATGTTTTGTAACTTAATGTATCCACAATATTTAATTTTTTATCTTGTTAAAAAGGTCTGCAAAAATACATTTATTTATTTTCCTGCCGCCTTTTATCAATCATTTATCTTAATAAATTAATTTCAACTCTTTTCCTACCTTAATAAAGGCATTTATTGCAGTGTCCAAATTGTCTTTTGAATGAGCCGCAGAAATCTGAACTCTAATTCTGGCTTTTTCTTTTGGCACAACTGGGAAAAAGAATCCAATAACATATATTCCCTCTTCCAATAGTTTATTCGACATTTCCTGAGCTAGTTTTGCATCATACAACATAACCGGAACAATAGGATGAACTCCCTCCTGAATATCGAAACCTGCAGCATTCATTTTTTCTCTGAAATACTTTGTATTTTTTTCTAATACATCTCTCAAATCGGTAGTATCCGAAAGTAAATCAATCACCTTAGAAGCCGCCCCAACAATAGAAGGAGCTAAGGAATTTGAAAATAAATACGGACGAGATCTTTGTCTAAGCATATCAATAATTTCTTTACGACCAGAAGTAAAACCTCCCATAGCACCACCCAAAGCTTTTCCTAAAGTAGAAGTAATAATATCTACTCTTCCCATAACTCCACAATGTTCGTGAGTTCCTCTACCCGTTTTACCTACAAAACCAGTAGAATGAGAATCGTCTACCATAACTAAAGCATCATATTTTTCTGCCAAATCACAAATTTTATCTAATTGAGCCAAATAACCATCCATTGAGAAAACTCCATCTGTTACTATCAGTCTATTTCTTTGATCTTGTGAAAGTTTTAATTGTTCTTCCAAACTTTCCATATCGTTATTTTTGTATCGGTATCTTTTTGCTTTACATAACCTAACACCATCAATAATAGAAGCATGGTTTAGCTCATCTGAAATAATAGCATCTTCTGCAGAAAAAAGCGGTTCGAAAACTCCTCCATTTGCATCAAAAGCAGCTGCATACAATATAGTGTCTTCTGTACCCAAAAAGTTAGATAATTTTTCTTCTAATTTCTTATGAATATCCTGAGTTCCGCAAATAAAACGAACGGAAGACATACCATAACCATGAGAATCTAAAGTGTCCTTTGAAGCCTGAATTACTTCTGGGTGAGAAGATAATCCTAAATAGTTATTGGCACAAAAATTCAGAACCTCCTCCCCCGTACTAACACGGATAAGAGCTCCTTGCGGATTGGTAATTATTCTTTCCTTTTTGTATAAACCTTCCTCTTTAATATTGGCAAGTTCTGTTTGTAATTGTTGTTGTAGTTTTCCGTACATAATTTTTTATTTGGGATTGCAAAAGTACACAAATAAAAAAGGAGGCAAAAGCCTCCTTAATCTAATATCTAGTGTCTATCTTTAAACCAATCCTTGATCCAACATAGCATCTGCTACTTTTACAAATCCTGCAATATTAGCTCCTTTTACATAATCCACATAATCACCTTCAGTACCATATTCGATACAAGAAGTATGAATCGCTTTCATAATATTTTTAAGTTTTTCATCTACCTCTTCTCTAGTCCAATTCATTCTCAGTGAGTTTTGACTCATCTCTAAACCAGACGTTGCAACCCCTCCAGCATTAGATGCTTTACCAGGGGAGAAAAGAATTTTTGCATTTTGGAATACCTCAATAGCTTCTGGAGTAGTTGGCATATTGGCCCCTTCCGAAACCAACATACAACCGTTAGCTACCAAAGTTTTTGCTTCCGATTCATTCAACTCATTTTGTGTCGCACAAGGCAAAGCGATATCACAAGTTACCGACCATGGTCTTGCTCCTGCATGGAACTCACATTCAAATTTATCAGCATATTCTTTAATTCTTCCTCTTTTTACATTTTTTAACTCCATTACAAATGCTAATTTCTCGGCATCAATTCCCTTTGCATCATAAATAAACCCTGAAGAATCAGAAAGTGTTACCACTTTAGCTCCTAGTTTTGTAGCTTTCTGGCAAGCGTATTGAGCAACATTTCCAGATCCAGAAATAGCAACCGTTTTACCATTAAAAGAATCTCCTTTTACTTCCAACATATTTTGTGCAAAATATACATTTCCGTATCCTGTAGCTTCTGGGCGAATTAAAGAACCACCCCACGACATTCCTTTGCCTGTAAGTACACCTGTAAATTCGTTTCTTATTCTTTTGTATTGTCCGAACATAAATCCGATTTCTCTACCACCAACACCAATATCCCCAGCAGGAACATCCGTATTTGGACCAATATGACGACATAATTCTGTCATAAATGATTGACAAAATTTCATTACTTCATTGTCCGATTTTCCTTTAGGATTAAAATCAGAACCCCCTTTACCACCACCCATAGGCAATGTTGTTAAAGAGTTTTTAAATACTTGCTCAAATCCTAAAAACTTAAGAATAGATAAGTTTACAGAAGGGTGAAATCTTAATCCCCCTTTATAAGGCCCTATTGCAGAATTAAACTCAATTCTGTATCCTCTGTTTACTTGTGTATTTCCGTTATCGTCCAACCATGGTACTCTAAACATCAATACTCTTTCTGGCTCTACCATTCTTTCCAATAACATTTTGTTATTGTACTTTGAATTCTCTTCCATAAAAGGAATAACAACTTCTGCTACTTCTTCTACAGCTTGTAAAAATTCTTTTTCGTTTGGGTTTTTTTCAGTTACCCCATTCATAAAATCTTGAACTTTTTTTTCCATTATCCTTGAATTAAATTTTTTTTTGGGTTAAAATATTTTGGCAAATGTATAGTATTTTTTTAATAACAAAATACTTTACATCTTCCTTTTAAACATTTTTCCGGGGAGTGGTAAAATTAAATTTTTAAATTCCATTTGCAAAAGATACTTTGCTAAGTTAGAACTATCCCATTTCAACTTTTGTTTTAACTCATCAATGTGAATTGATTTATCTTCTAAAACTTTTATTATTCTCTGTTCATCATCCGATAAATTAGTAAAAAGTGTTTGTTGAACCACTTGTTTTTGTAAATCCCAATTTAAGTTTTTTACAATATCGTTTACATTGTCCAATAAAATTGCCCTGTGATTTTTTATCAGAAAATTACAACCTTCAGATTGCTTATCTGTTGGTTTCCCGGGCACAGCAAACACATCTCTGTTATAGGAATCCGATATTCCAGCAGTAATTAAGGACCCTCCTTTTTTACTACTTTCCACTACAATAGTAGCTTCCGAAAGCCCCGATACAATTCTATTTCTACTCGGGAAATTCTGCTTGTCTGGTTTTACTCCACTCATGTAATCGGTTATTAATGCTCCACTTTTTATTATTTCCTTAGCAACATTTAAATGTTGAGAAGGATAAATTCTATCCAATCCGTGAGCTAAAACAGCAACGGTATTTAAGTTGTTATTAAGCGCCGCTTTATGAGCCATAATATCAATACCGAAAGCCAATCCACTTACAATTACCACATTGTATTTCACAAGTTCACTCACTATATTTTCGGTAAATTCTTTTCCAAATGGAGTGCATTTTCTGGTTCCAACAATAGAAATAAACTTCTGCTTGTTCCAATTCATCTTTCCTTTAAAATAAATATTTATGGGAGAATCCATGCAAAGTTTTAGATTGTCAGGGTAATTTTTATCGGTATAAAACAAATGATTTAATTCCTGTTTTTTCAGAAATTCAATTTCTTGTTCTGCTCTTTTCAACACCTCTGCAGAGCAAATAGAACTGACTGTTTTATTACTCACTCCAGGGATAGCCATTAATGCCTTTTTACTTTCCTTAAAAACCAATTCGGCAGATCCACAATGCGACACTAATTTTTTTGCAGTTATGTCTCCAACTCCTTTTATCAAAGAAAGTGATATCTTATATATCAAATTTCTTTCGTCTTTCATTCAAATGTTTATCTTTGTTTTCATTCAAATGTAAAAATATGAGAAAAATTTTATCTATTGTTCTTCTTTTCGCTTCTTTTTCTATTTCTCTTTCTCAATCTGTTTCTGGAATTGTGAAAGATGAAAAAACAAAAGAACCTTTAATAGGGGTAAATGTAATTTTGAGTAATACAAATGGAACCACTACAAATATAAATGGGGAGTTTAATGTTGAGGTGAAAAATGGAGAAAACACAATAACATTTAAATATATTGGATACGAAACAATCGTAAAAGACATTGCTGGTAAAAGCAAATTCGACATTAAAATGAAATCTGTTAGCCAGCAAATTGGTACAGTTGTAATTTCTGCCGGAAAGTTCGAACAAAAAATTGAAGAAATTACCGTTTCAATGGAAGTAATAAACCCTTCATTAATTGAAAATAAAAACACTACAAATATACAAACTGCTATGGAACAAGTACCTGGAGTAAATATTACTGACGGACAAGCAAACATAAGAGGAGGTAGTGGTTGGAGTTATGGAGCTGGTAGTAGAGTTTTAGTAATGGTAGATGATATGCCTTTAATTTCTGGAGATGCTGGACAGGTACAATGGAAGCTTATTGCTACTGAAAACATAAATCAGGTAGAGGTAATAAAAGGAGCTTCTTCGGCACTTTACGGTTCCTCTGCTCTAAATGGAGTAATTAATATCCGAACTGCTTTCCCGAAATTATCTGAAATTGAGAAACATCCATCTATAGGTTACACAAAAATCACAACTCATTTTGGTGTTACTGATCATGCAAAAAGAGATGTATTAAATTGGTGGGGAGATAATAGACAACAATTCTATGGAACTGAATTTTCCCATTCTAGAAAAATTGATAACTTAGATTTAACAATTGGAGGAAATTATTTTAAAGATGAAGGGTACCGAAAAGGAGAGACAACAGATAGATTAAGATGGAATCTTAATTCCAGATATAAATCTAAACAATATACTGGATTATCATATGGTGTTAATGCAAATTTCTTATATCAAACTACTGGTTCTGCAATAATATGGAATGGTTTAGATCAGGCATATATTCCTTTAAACAACGAAATAACTAATACTAATGGGGATACCTACAATATAGATCCTTTTATACAATATGTCACAGAAAACAACACTCATAATTTCAAGACTAGATACTTAAAAGTAATTAATGATAATAGTACTAATGGACAAGATGATGCACAAGATAATGAGTCCGAGACTTTCTATTCTGATTATCAATGGCAACACAATTTTAAAACAATAACGATGAGATTAACTACTGGTACTACTAATGAAATAGTACTTGCTAGATCTGATCTTTTTCAAGGAAATAATTACCGACAAAACCATTCATTATATACACAACTAGATAAAAAATGGAATAAAGTTAATTTGTCTTTAGGTACAAGATATGAATATTTCAAAGTAAGATCTGAACAAAAATATCTGATAGATGGAGACTCAATTAACGAGTATACAAGAGCAAAACCAGTCTTTCGTGCTGGATTGAATTATCAAATTGCAAAAGCGACCTATCTAAGAACTTCATGGGGACAAGGATTTAGGTTCCCATCAATGGCTGAAATGTTTATATCTACAAACTATTCGGGTCTAGAAATTTATCCAAATCCAGAGTTAAAACCAGAAAGTGGATGGAGTGCTGAGATTGCTGTAAAACAAGGTATGAAGATTAGAAATTGGATGGGGTATTTTGATGCGGCTGCTTTTATAATGGAATATGATGATATGATGGAATTTAGCTTTGGACAATGGGAATCATTTGAAAGTAGTGAAAACCCTGGATATGGGTTTAAATCAGTCAATGTAGGAGAAACAAAAATAAGTGGGTTAGAATTTAGTTTAAGTGGTCAAGGGAAGTTAAATGAAGATTTAATCGTAAATATTTTAGGTGGATACACGTATATGAATCCTATCTCTTTAGATACATCTGAAGTTTATGCTCAAACAGCTGATCCTTTTGACCCTGACTCTATAATCGATATCACATATGCGAACAGTAGTTCCGATCCTTCAGTATTAAAATACAGGTACCATCACATAGCAAAACTAGACATAGAATTGATTTATAAAAAATTCTCTCTTGGTTCTAGCTACAGATATAATGATTTTATGAAAAACATTGATGCTATTTTTGCCTCTCAAGTATTTGAAGCAACTATAGTTTCAGGAATCAATGAAGCTAGAGAAAAGTTCAAGAATGGAGATTTTATTGTTGATATAAGAACCTCTTATCAGTTCAATGATATCACTAAAATCTCTTTAGTAATAAACAATTTACTTAATAGAGAATATATGAGTCGTCCAGCAAATATGATGCCTCCACGAACAATTGCCATTCAATGTAATATGAAAATTTAATGAGAGTACTTGCTATTATACCATCACGATACAATTCTAGTAGATTTCCTGGCAAACCACTTGCCGATATTATGGGAAAAAGCATGATACAAAGAGTAGTAGAACAATGTGAAAAATGCCCAGACTTACACAGAATAATTGTTGCAACAGATGATGAAAGAATTTCTTTTCATGTAAAATCGTTTAGTGGAGAAGTAATAATGACATCAAAAGATCATAAAAGCGGAACAGAAAGATGTAATGAAGTATTTGATAATATTGAAGAAAGATTTGATGTTGTGGTAAACATTCAAGGAGATGAACCTTTTATTGACCCTGAAGAAATATCGGAAGTAATTTCCCTTTTTAAAGATGAAGAAGTTCAAATTGGGACACTAGCAAAACCAATTACTGATTATGAAATTTATAAAAATCCTGACAATCCAAAAGTATTTTTTAATGAAGAAAATATTGTCACTTCCTTTGAAAGAAATGGAAAACTAAATGAAGAAAAATTTAGTGAAAATACATTTTTTCAGCACATAGGAATTTACGCTTTTAAAGCAGATATTTTATCCGAAATTTTTGAATTAACAGAAAGTGAAAATGAAATAAATGAAAATTTAGAACAGCTTAGATGGATGGATAATAAGTACAAAATTAAATTAGGAATTACCGAAAAAGAAAGTATTTCGGTGGACCGAGAAGAAGATATTGAAAAGATTAAGAGTTTTCATTTAAAAAATTCATAATTTAGCCATAATGAAAAATAAAATTGAATTTTATTTATCCGAGTTACTTTACTTACACGATTGTGTAATTATTCCAAATTTTGGTGGATTTGTAGGAAACCATAAATCAGCTTTTATCAATGAATCTTCAGCGACTATTTTCCCTCCTTCAAAAAGGATTTTATTTAATAAAAACTTGAGCACAAATGATGGTTTACTTATTTCTCATATTGCCATTTCTGAAGGGATTTCGCAAACAGAAACAAAAATAAAAGTAGAAGAATTTGTAAGTAAAATAAACACTAAGCTTTCATCAGTTAAAACTTGCCGTTTAGATAAAATTGGATTATTTTCTGTTGGGAAAGAGGATAATATTGTTTTCCTACAAGATAGTTTTACAAATTACAATGTAAATTCTTTTGGATTAAATTCTCAGAAAACAAGAAAAGTAAACAAAATAGAACAAACGGTAGAAAAAATAATTACTCCAATCAGTAAAAAAGTAGGAAGAAAAACAGCTTTCAGAGCCGCAGCCATACTTTTGCCAATTATTAGTTTGTCGTTTTTAAGCATCACACAAGAAGATAAAATAAACAATGTGTATTCTCAAATGGCAAACTTAAATCCCTTTTCTGTTTTTGAAAGAAATGAAAAAATAATTGAAACTGAAAAAGAAATTGATACTAAAGTAATTGACATTACTGCTAAAGAAAACACAATTGAAAAGGTTATTACCCCTGAAATAGAGAATGAAGAAATAGAAGTCGTAATAACAAAAAAATCCTATTTTATTATTGCAGGAGCTTTTAGTAAGGAAAAAAATGCTAATAAATTTGTAAAACAATTACAAGAAGAAAACTACAACTCATCCATTATTGGCAAAACTAAAAGTGGATTAATCAGAGTTTGTTTTGATAGTTTTGAAACAAAAGAAGAAGCCATCATTTCTTTAGATGAACTCAGATCAGAAAAAAAATCCGCTTGGTTACTTTCTTTATAAAACATGAAAAAAAAACCTCAAGAATCCAGAACAGTACAAACAGAAATTGTACTTCCTAACGATACAAATAACTTAAATAATTTAATGGGAGGCAGACTCCTTCATTGGATGGATATAGTAGCAGCTGTTTGTGCACAACGACATTGCGGAAGAACATGTGTTACCGCTGCGGTAAACAATGTATCCTTTGGGCATCCAATTCCTAAAGCGAGTATTGTAACTTTAGAAGCAAATATTTCCAGAGCTTTTTCATCCTCAATGGAAATTATAATTGATGTTTGGACGGAAGACATGCAATCTGGTAGCAAAACAAAATGTAATGAAGCTATTTACACTTTTGTTGCAGTAGATAATATGGGCAAACCAGCTAAAGTACCAGGAGTAGAACCGGAAACAAAAATAGAACAAGAAAGATTTGGTGCCGCACTCAGAAGAAGACAACTTTCGTTAATATTGGCAGGGAAAATGAAAGCAGAAGACGCTACAGAACTAAAAGCTTTATTCAGTAAATAGATTTTCATCTATTAAATTCATACATTTAAAATGTCCTTTTGGGCAATTACTTTTTCCAAATCGGTGGCAAGGTCTGCAACTTAAATTTTCTACTTGAATAATTTTATTTCCCGGATTCGGGACATAAGGTATGAAACCTAAATTAGGATGAGTACCACCAAATATAGAATATATTTTCATTTTAAAGGCAGTTGCAATATGCATCATTCCAGTATCGTGGGTTATTAATAAATCAGAATTTTTTACAACAAAAGCAGATTGATTAATACTGTTTTTTCCACATGTATTTGTTACATTTTTACAGGATTTCACTATTTCCTCTCCTCTTTCAAAATCCTCTTTCCCTCCCACTAACACAACTTGTTTTTTTTGTTTATTACAGATTGCAATTATCTTTTCAGTAGGTAAAATTTTGGTAAAATGCGTACCACCAATTGCAAATGTAATGTATTGATTTTCAAAATTAGAAAGATCTATTTCATCCTTTTTTGACAGAAAATAATCTAATCCCAATCCATCATTTACTACTCCTAAATGCAAAATAGAATCTAAATACCTATCTGCAGTATGGATTTTTGGCATTGTATTTATTCCGAAAGTAATAAGTAAAAATTTCTGGAAATTAAGCTTCTTAAAACTTTTTGATTTTACCTTTATCCTCTTTAACTGTGCCGACCTTAAATTGTTATGCAAGTCGATTATCCAATCGTAATGCTCAACTTTTAACTCTTCCAATACTTCCGAAACCGAATCTTTTATGGTGTAAATTTTATCAATATTTGGGTTATGTTCTACTACAGATTTAAAGGAATACTTGGTAATAAAATGAACCTCAGCATTTAGTTGTTTCTTCAAGCATCTAACAACAGGAGAAGTAAGAACTATATCACCAATAGAACTAAATCGGACAACTAATATTTTTAAAGGCTTTTGCAAGGGTGTAAAACTAATTAAATTATCCTAATTTTGCGTTATGAATTTTATTGATACTCACACACATTTATTTTTAAATCAATTTAAGGATGACATTGATGATGTGATAGATATTGCTATTAGAAGTGGAATAACAAAAATGTTTCTTCCAAATATCAACTCGGAAACAACTGATTCCATGCTTCAACTTTGTGAAAAATATCCTGAAAATTGCTTTTCAATGATGGGATTGCATCCTTGTGATGTGAAAAAAGAAACAATGGAAAAGGAACTTTTGCATGTGGAAGAAATGCTAGAAAAAGAAAAATTTATTGCTGTAGGAGAAATTGGTTTGGATTTATATTGGGATAAAACAACTTTAGAAATTCAGAAAATGGCATTTGAATTTCAGATTAAACTTGCCAAAAAACACAAATTACCTATTGTTATTCATGTTCGGGATTCGTTTTTGGAAGCTATTGAGATTGTAGAAAAACTAAATGACAAAAATTTGAGTGGTGTATTTCATTGTTTTACAGGAAATGTAGATGATTCCAAAAGAATTACTGACTTAGGAAATTTTTATTTGGGAATTGGGGGTGTATTGACTTTCAAAAATTCGGGAGTAGATAAAACAATTGAAAAAATAGATATGAAACATCTAATTCTGGAAACCGATTCTCCTTATTTAGCTCCAACTCCTTATAGAGGAAAAAGAAATGAAAGTAAATATATTGTTAATATTGCAGAGAAACTTTCGGAAATTAAAGGACTAGAAATAGAAGAAGTAGCAAAAATAACAACAGAAAACGCACTGAACTTATTTAAAATATAATGAAAAATATTTTACTAATCTATACAGGAGGTACCATTGGAATGCAACAAGAAAGTAATAATTCTTTAAGCCCATTTAATTTTGATTCCATACTAACTGCCTTTCCGGAACTGAAAAATTGCGGTGTAAAATTAAATCATCTTTCCACAAAAAAGTCAATTGATTCTTCAGATATGCAATCGGGAAACTGGATAGAGATTGCTAAAATGATTGAAGAAAATTATTCTGCATATGATAGTTTTATTATTCTACATGGGACAGATACCATGTCTTATACCGCTTCTGCACTTTCTTTTATGTTGGATGGTTTAAACAAAGCGGTTATCCTTACTGGCAGCCAAATTCCGATTGGAGCCAGAAGAACAGATGCAAAAGAAAATTTAATTACTGCAATTGAAATTGCTGCTTCCGACAAAATATCGGAGGTTTGTATTTATTTTGAAGATAAACTTTTTAGAGGAAACAGAACCGTAAAAGTAAATTCCGAACATTTTGAAGCATTTGAATCACCACATTTTCCTGCACTTGCTGTGGTGGGAATTAATATAAAATACAATGCGTACCGATTGAGAAGTAGGGATGAAAAACAACTTTCCATTTCTGAAAAAATGGATACTGATATTGTAATTTTGAAATTATTTCCGGGAATTACTGAAAAGGTAATCCATGCCATTATTAATAGTTCTCAAAACATTATTTTAGAAAGTTACGGATCAGGAAATTCATCTTCCAATAAAGACTTTATTTCAATTTTGAAAACTGCTATAGAAAGTGGTAAAATAATTGTAAATTGTAGCCAATGTTTGAGAGGAAGTGTGAAACAAGGACAATACGAAAGTAGCTCCGAATTGGAGAAAATTGGAGTAATAAGTGCAATGGATATGACTACCGAAACGGCAATTACTAAACTAATGTACTTGAAGGGAAAAGCGTTAGAAACAGAAGATATTAAAAGTAAATTTAAACTTTCGTTAAGAGGAGAAATTAGCAACTAAATTTTAATAGATTTGCAAAATATTTAGTGAGGTGGCCGAGTGGCTTAAGGCGCACGCTTGGAAAGCGTGTAAACGAGAAATCGTTTCGGGGGTTCGAATCCCTTCCTCACTGCAAAACAGAAGTCCTGACCGAAAGGTTGGGATTTTTAATTTGAAACTAATGCAATCTATTTCTAAAAGGGAATTTATTCAATTATTATTCTTTTCTCAATTATTCCATCATCATAGATAATAAAAAAAGGCTGATTTGGATTTGGATGAGGGATTTCCCTCCCAAGTATATCTACTATCTTTAATATTTGTTGCTTATCAGAATTATTTATGTTTGGATAATTAATGTTTGTAGAAATATAGGTACTATCAATAAAAATATTTTCATCACCCAACTGATAAGGTAAAAACTGGAATATGAAAATAAACATCTCATCTTCAGTATTAAGACCAGCAGTTACAGGTATCGGATTTGGATTAGAAGCACTAATTGTATTGTCATAATGTCCATTAGCATAAATCATACTTCCATTCGGAATTTTAATAAACTTCTCGAAAAAATAGAATCCTTGCCATTCAAAATCCCAATTATTTATCCTAATAAAGTTTATAGTATCATTACTTGGTGTTACAGCGTAACATTCCATATCTCTTCCCAATAAATGCATATGAGGAAAAACTGACATCATGGAAAGATCTTCTGATGTTGGTCCAAAACTTGCGCTCACTTCAGTAACTTGATGAGGAGGTAAATAAAAAGTGAAGTTTTGAATTAAAAAATCAGTAGATATTTGTCTGATATTTGTAGTGTCCGGATAAAAATAAAATCTAACTTTTGTACTATCTAATTGTCCAAAACTTCCTTCAGGATAATGCATCCCTAAACTAATACTGGAATTTGCAGCTAATTCTACCCCAAATATTGAATTAATATCCTGAGGATACTCTAATGGAACTGATCCTGGAGCATAAACATAAATCATCTTTCCTGTTGGTCCCATACAATTTGTTGTGGTTGTAACTGAGGAGCTTGGAGAAATATCAATACTTAATAATACATGATGAACAATTTGAGGGTTTCCAGGTATAATCTCAATAGCTCTAATTTTCTTATTTGTTGTAAGTCCTGTTGGAATTGAAAAACAAACATAATCATCACTATTAGCGCTTGCAGTACTGCTATATGTTGGCATTTGAAGTTCTAAATCAGGAGTACCAAATTGTGATGTGTTGGAAAATGTTGGCATGGGTGGTAATAATAAAGTATCTCCAATTGGAGTGCCATTTGATATCCAATCTGTAATTTTTGTAATTTCATCAATAGTTAAAGTGTTTTCAAAAGCATAATTCTGATACAAAGTATCTGGTGGCCAAGGAGGCATTTCTCCAGTTGAAGTTAGATGTTGTATAATTCCAGAATTAAAAACAGCGGATGAATATGTTTCTAAAGATAATGAAGCGATACCTCCATTATGATGACATTGAAGACAATTATTATAGATAATAGGAGCAATATCCTCTGAATAATTGGGGTTCTGTCCAAACCCAATCAAAGGCACACATAGTAAAATCAATAGTAATTTTTTCATAATTTAAAGTTTATTTCAAAATCTGAGCAGTATGATCTTTGGTAGTTACTTTCGTAATAATATCTTCAATTATTCCTTTTTCATCAATCACAAAGGTAGTTCTATGTATTCCATCATACTCCTTCCCCATAAACTTTTTAGGTCCCCAAACACCATAAGCATTTAGCACTTCTTTACTTTCATCCGAGATAAGCGAGAAAGGTAAATTGTGCTTTTCAATAAACTTAATGTGCCTTTCTGTACTGTCAGCTGAGCAACCCAATACTACATACCCTTTATCTAAAAGCATTTGATAGTTATCCCTCAAATTACAGGATTGTAACGTGCAGCCTGGAGTCATATCTTTTGGGTAAAAGTACAATACTACTTTATTTCCCTTAAACTGTTCTAAAGTAATTGCTTCTCCATTTTGGTCAATGGAATTTATTGCTGGGGATTTATCTCCTATTTTCAACATATTATAAAGTTCCTCTTCTTTCTTGTTCCGCCTCTATCGATTCAAATAGCGCTTTA
>Ga0233427_10001156_pt1 | contig 29622 bp, 21 predicted proteins | sample SI_118_April2016_5_FD_179885 | JGI IMG/M metagenome (GOLD analysis project Ga0233427, IMG submission 179885) | Seawater microbial communities from Saanich Inlet, British Columbia, Canada - SI_118_April2016_100_MG | ecosystem: Environmental > Aquatic > Marine > Inlet | place: Canada: British...
TGTCTGACAACGGGGGCATGGTGCCTGGTTCGATTCCGATCGAGGCAACTACCATTTTCCAAGAAGGTATTCGCATACCGCCTACTAAGCTATACAAGAAAGGTGTCTTGCAATCTGACCTATTGGAGTTGATTTTACACAATGTACGTACCCCGCAATGGAATCGTTTTGATCTTAACGCATTGGTAGCAGCCTGCAACACGGCCGCTAAGCGTTGCGTAGAACTGGCTGAGCGCTTTGGCGATGATGTTTTTCATTCGACTATGGACATTATGTTGCAACGCAATTATGACGCGATGAAGCATATTATTGGGATGTTCATTCCGGAAGAGCCGCGAATGTTTGAAGATTATCTCTGCGACGATGGCATGGGCATGGGGCCTTATAAAATCAAGTGCACGATGTGGCGAGAGGGTGAGAAGGCGATTTTTGATTTTGCCGGTACTGACCCTCAAGCTCAGAGTTCGGTTAACTTCTTTCTAAATGAAGACATGTTTAAAATGTTCTTTGGCTCGTTCACCATTAATGTTGTGGACCCTCAAATTGTATTTAATGATGGGTTTTATGATCTGGTAGATGTTCGCATTCCACAGGGAACCTTGTTAAAACCTAATTATCCAGCCGCATTGTCGGGTCGAACGCATGCTTTAGGTCGTATATTTGACGTGCTTGGAGCTCTTTTGGGTATGGGTGCACCTGAGATGATGCTTAACGCCGCAGGGTTTTCTGACTCGCCACACTTGTTTTTCTCGGGCTACGATACTCGCCCAGGAAAAGGCAGCGAATGGTTCCAGTTATTTCAAATTGGTTTTGGTGGCATTCCTGGTCGACCTATTGGCGATGGGCCGGATGGTCATAGTTTATGGCCCGGTTTCACCAATGTACCCAATGAATTTATCGAATCGTATTATCCATTGCGAATTGAGCGTTATGAAACTATTCCAGATTCTGGGGGTGCCGGATTGCATAGAGGCGGCAATGGTTTGACCGTCGCTTACAGATTTTTGTGTGATGGAGAGGTAGGCATTCATGATGACCGTTGGCTAACTTACCCATGGGGCGTTTTGGGTGGAGAAACTGGACTGAGATCAACCAAGAAAATTGTTCGATGTGATGGTTCTGAGCAATGGCTTCCTTCGAAGGTGGAAGGGGTCAAAGTTAAGACGGGTGATCTTTTGTATTTTAACACTTGGGGCGGCGGCGGTTGGGGCGATCCATTTGCTCGCGATCCTGAGTTAGTTCGGCAAGACGTAAATCGTCGACTCGTTACGGTAGAGGGAGCTAAACGTTATGGCGTTGTACTAGCATCTGATGGAACTGTAGATCAAAGTGCGACAGCGTCGTTACGAACTACATTAAAGGCTGCTGCTGGAGAGCCTGATTTGTTTAATTTTGGTGGAGACTTAGAATATATTCGAGATCGTTGTGAAGCGGAAACGCATCTTCCGGCTCCAGTTAAACCGACTTTTAGTGGGGCATAATGTTAGAAAGAGGCTAAAATATAAGTACCCATGGCACGGTATTTCATGGGTATCGCTTGTTGATCTTAGATCAGTTTTATATGGCTCTAGTCTTTTATACGACTTACCATCGCTAACTGTCATACACTATTTCGATATGGGTTAGCATCATTGTTAGTTACACTTTAAAGCAGAGCGAGTAGTAAAAAATGGTATCGGCTAAAACAATCCGCTGGCCAGTATTGAACGTACCACGAAAAAGCTTTGAAACCTTGGGAGATATAATGAAAAAGTTAAATATAAAAAATGTATTAGCAATGGCAGTTTTAGGTTGCATGGCGACAACGTCGGTGGCAGAAATTACAATCGAAGAAATAGTAGTATCAGCACGAAAGCGCGCCGAGAACCTGCAGGAGGTTCCCATTGCGGTGACCGCCTTTACCGAATCTCAAATTGAGAGTGCAGGTATTCAGCGACCAGCTGACTTCATTAATTTGATGCCCAATGTCACTATGGTTGATACGGTGGGTGTGGGTGATACGCAGGTTAGTATCCGTGGCATAGTGTCTACTCGTGATGCGGAGTCCACTTTTGCTTATGTGGTGGATGGTGTGCTGGTGACTAATCCGAATGGCTTTAATGAAGAGTTGATGGATGTGAGTCAAATTGAAGTCTTGAAGGGTCCTCAGGGTGCACTCTATGGGCGTAATGCCGTAGCTGGTGCGATTTTGGTAACGACTAATCGTCCCGACGAAGAATTTGAGGGGAAGATTAAGGTTGGTGCGGGTAATGTTGGGTCTACCAATGCCAGTCTAACCTTAAGTGGTGCTGTAGCTGATGGCGTGCTCGGTAGATTGAACGTTAGTCATCGCGAGACTGATGGCCATTATAGCAATACGTACACGGGTAAAAATTCGGTCGATTTCATGGAGGACACTACAGTTCGTGGTCGATTGATCTGGGATGTTAATGAAGAGCTTTCCCTTGATATGCGTGCGGGCATGAGTGAAGTAAGCGGTGGTGCTATTAACTTCAACGCGGTTTTTGCCATCCCCATGTTTGCTGAAGGGTTTGGTCTCGGCCCTACTTTTTTTGCTGACGTGAATGACCATGAATTTATCTTCTCTAATAATGTACCGGGGAAGAACAAGCAGGAGACAACTGACTTCTCGATGAAAGCGGACTGGGATCGGGACGGTTTTGATGTAAGCGCGATATTTAGCTATAGTGATCTTGAAGAGTATATTTTTTCTGATGGCACTAGTGCTACTTTCTATGCATATGAGGTTACACCAGCTTGTCAGTCCGATAGAGCCACGCTGAACAACTTGCCAACGTCTATGGGAGGAGCTGGCCGCGATGATCTATTTGGTGGGTTCTTTAGTCCGTTTGGTGTATTTCCAGCTGCCGGTGGAGCCGCTCCGGACTTTACTGGTATTTATGGGCCGTACACAGCGACGGCTTGTGATGGCTATCAGTATCAAGAATTTAATCAATCAGACACAAGCTTAGAGGTGCGTCTTACGTCCGATGAAGATTCAGATTTGAGTTGGATCGCTGGAGCCTATATCGCTGAAATTGAGCGTGAAGTAGTGATAGCCTACGGTGCTGATACGGGCGCTGGGTTCCTCTTACAGCCCTATGTTGCGCCGACTGGACCGAACCCCACAGATTTACTATTCCACGATAACTTCGACACATCGGTAGTAGCAGTGTTTGGCCAATTAGAGTTTAATCTTACTGATGATCTGGAGTTTGCGCTTGCTGGCAGGTATGACCGCGAAGACCGCGATGTTGCAAACCAAGTTCCAAATGTAACGGCTTCCGGACTAAGTGTTAATGCCCAGACTGGGCCGATCAATCCAGCATTCGCTGCGAATCCAAACGGTGTGCCTGATCGTTCGGCCACTTTTAGCCAGTTTCAGCCTAAGGCGACACTAAGTTGGAGTGCAGCCGAGGATATCAATGTTTATGCAAGCTGGGGCGTTGGCTTTAGAAGTGGAGGCTTTAACTCTAATGGTAGCGCAGCGCTAATTGATTTCTGGTACAACAATGATGGAGATGGTACCAACCCTGGAGCGTTAGTTGACGGTAACTTACTGGTAAAAGACGAGTACGAGAAAGAGGTTTCTACTAGCTTTGAATTAGGCAGTAAAATGGAATTTATGGATAATCGTCTTCGCGTAAATGCTGCAATTTTCAGCACGGAAGTTGAAGACAATCAGTTCTTTGAGTTCTATGCTGGGCCTTTTGGTTTGATGAGAGTGGTTACCACTATAGAAGAGCTTGAGATTCAAGGTTTTGAGATGGATTTCAATGCGGTAGTTAGTGAAAATTTATCACTTTTTGGTGGTGTAGGATTCTTGGATAGTGAAATCATTCGTAATGATCATCGACCAATGACCGAGGGTAATGATGCGCCGCAGGCGCCAGATCGCACTTATAATCTCGGAACTCAGTTTGAGATGACAGTCGCAACCGGTGTTGAAATGACCGCTCGTTTAGATTGGCAGCGAGTTGGAGAAATGGCATTCCATACATTGCAGGGTCAAGAGACGCCTACTATCTGGCAAGTTTTCTATCCAGGAGTCCCTATTGCTCAAAACTTCAGTAAGGCTACCCGTGATGCCTACGATACTTTAAACTTCCGGGTTTCGTTTGATGCTGAGAACTGGGGTGTTACTTTGTGGGGCAGAAATATTACCGATGAAAATTATCTGGAAGAAATTATTCCGGCACCTGAATTTGGTGGGTCATTTATCCATCCAAGCGCCAATGATTCTTACGGTATTGATTTTAACTACAGCTTCTAAGATAGCGTAATGTAGAAGGCGAGTTGTGCTTGTTAGGCAACTCGCTTTTTTACAACTGGAGAAAAATTTAGATGGCCGCACTCAGTAAGGATTTAGAGCAAAACTATCTGGGATTAGCAAAAACCCCAGCGTTGATAATAGTGGATATGATCAATGGATTTACAGACCCTGACTGTCCCCTGGGTAGCCATTGCCAAGACGTAGTGGCGGCAAATTGCGAGTTACTAGCCATTTTTAGGGCAAAGGGGCTTCCGGTTTTCTTTACCACGGTTGTCTATCACAACGATCAGCAAGCCACCGTTTTTCGAGCTAAGATACCTGCACTAAACTTGCTTAAGCCAGGGTCGCACTGGGTCGCAGTTGATCCTAAAATGCATCGTACTGATATTGAGCCACTTATTGAGAAGCAATGGGCGAGTGCTTTCCATAAGACCGACCTTGATAGTCAGTTGAGAGGGCTCGGTGTTGATTCGTTAGTCATTACAGGCTTAACCACCAGTGGCTGTGTTCGGGCCTCTGCAGTTGACGGATTACAGAATAATTATCAGGTGGTCGTCGCCAGGGAGGCAGTAGGGGACAGAAATCCAGCAGCTCATGAGGCTAGCCTTTTTGATTTAGGAGCCAAATACGCAGATGTGCAGTCGGTCAAAGAAATAGTGTCTTTTTTATTAGCGCTGTAGGCTAGCGTAATTACCTTTGTGAAAGATCAGTGGTTCTTGACCGGTATCGGCAAAGTCATGCACCTTTCCAACTAGGATGACATGATCACCACCATCATATTGATTCTCAGTGGTGCACTGAAAGCAGCTGCTTGAATATGGCAGTAGAGGCACCCCCATTAGGCCCTCTGTGCATTCTAATCCTGCAAATCTATCGTTACCTGTATTAGCAAAACGGTTAGATAGTGCTTGTTGATCTGATGCCAATACGTGAACGGCAAAGGCTTCAGCGGCAACAAAGTCATCAAAACAGTTTGAATCACGACCAATACTCCAGAGTACCAATGCTGGATCCAAAGAAACTGATGTAAAACTATTGGCTGTCATGCCCACATTTTGGCCATTTTTACCCAGTGCCGTAATAATGGTTACTCCGGTGGTAAAACTCCCCAAGGCCTTGCGAAGTGCGCCAGTATCCATTGATATTATCGTATCTTTTTGTTGGTTATTGAGGGGCATAGTAATGATGTTTTAATCGGTGAGCATTTAGGGGCGCAATCATCGTTTTATTATGGATCGGTTGCAAGCTCTTTGTGCCTGATGGTGTAACGTGGTTTTATTTTCTTTTTTAGAGGCTAAAGTAGCGAATATTCAATGATATTTGGTTTTGGTGGCATAAAGACGCTTATTAATGACACAATTAGTTGCCGATCAAGGGGTGCTGTGGCAAAATTCACGCCCTCTGATTAGGCAGGGTCTTACCAACCTTATTTTAACTGCGAAAGTGGTTCGTTATCAGAAGATATCTATGCGAGAGTGGCGGAATTGGTAGACGCGCTGGATTTAGGTTCCAGTGGGGCAACCCGTGAGAGTTCGAGTCTCTCCTTTCGTACCAAATTTAAATGTTTTTACCATGAGGATATTCCATGCAGGTGTCTATTGAGTCGAGCACAGGCCTAGAGCGTCAGCTGAAGATTGGTGTGCCTGCCGACAGGATCGAGCAAGAAGTAACCGCTAGATTACAAAAGGCGACCAAAACGGTTTCTATTAAAGGTTTCCGTAAAGGTAAGGTGCCCTTAAAAGTTGTTAAGCAGCATTATGGTAAGGGCGTTCGCCAAGAGGTTGTTGGGGAAGTCGTTAATTCTAGCTTTTATGAAGCGATTCAGCAGCAAGAGCTGCGTCCCGTTGGGCAGCCAAGAATTGACCAAATGACAGACAAAGAAGGCCAGGATCTAGAGTTCATGGCGATTTTTGAGGTTTTCCCAGAAGTTGTACTTAAGGATCTCAGTAAAGTTAAGATTTCTCGACCAGTAGCCGATGTGACTGCCGCTGACATGAAGAAAATGATAGAAGTTTTGCGGAATCAGCAAGCGAGCTTCAAGGTGTCGAAAAAGAAAGCTAAAGAAGGCGATCAAGTCAATATTGACTTCCTTGGCACTAAAGATGGAGAAGAATTTGCGGGTGGTAAAGCTGAAGGTCAGGATTTGATTTTGGGCTCAAACTCGATGATTGCAGGATTCGAAAGTGGACTTGAGGGCTTGGGTGCTGGAGAAGAAACTGTTCTAAGTTTGACTTTTCCAGATGATTATCAGGCCGAAGAGCTCAAAGGAGCAGCAGTTGAATTTGCGGTTAAGATAAATTCTGTCTCTGCTAAGAAAATGCCAAAGATGGATGATGAGTTTTTTAAGCTGTTCGGCGTTGAAGATGGCGGTGAAGAGAAGTTCCGTGAGGAAGTAAAGGCAAACATGGAGCGTGAGTTACTGAATGCTATTCGTACGAAGGTCAAGAACCGGGTAATGAACCAGTTGTTTGAACTCAATACGGTAGAACTGCCAACGGCTTTGGTGGCTAATGAGATCACTCAACTAAAGCAACAGATGGTCCAACAGTTTGGTGGTGGGCAGCAGATCGATCTAAGTATGCTTCCTGACGACATGTTTAAAGAAAAAGCGGAACGACGCGCAGCACTTGGTGTTATTGTTTCTGAAGTTGTTAAAGCTGAAGAGCTAACCCCAGATGAAGATAGAGTGCGCGAGCGTATCAATGAAATCGCATCGACCTATGAGCAGCCTAAGGAAGTAGTGGACTACTATTACAGTAAGCCAGAATTACTGAGCTCTGTTGAAGCGGTTGTCTTAGAAGATCAAGTTACAGAATTGGTGTTATCTAAAGCTAAGGTTAAGGAAGAAAAGCTTCCCTATGATGAAGTCGTGAAGCCTGATCCTGAGCCTGGCTCAGAGGCTTAATTCTTCATTCAGTGCTCAGTGCTGGTTGGCTGAGTGCTTAGATCCAGTCAGTCAAGGGCAGCCGTATATTAACGGCTTTCCTAGACTAAAAATGAGCGAGGTAGTAATGAATTTTGAGGCTATAAATAACGGAATTTTCCCGTCTGACACTCAAGCCAGTGGCTTGGTTCCAATGGTAGTCGAGCAGACATCGCGTGGTGAGCGCGCCTATGATATTTACTCGCGATTATTGAAAGAGCGAGTTATTTTCATGGTCGGTCAGGTTGAGGATCACATGGCCAACCTCATCGTTGCTCAGATGCTGTTCTTGGAATCTGAGAACCCTGACAAAGATATACATCTTTATATCAATTCGCCCGGTGGGTCGGTTACTGCGGGGCTGTCAATATACGATACCATGCAGTTTATCAAACCAGATGTCAGTACTATGTGTATTGGTCAGGCCGCGTCAATGGGTGCATTTTTATTGGCCGCAGGAGCAGAAAACAAACGATTTTGCTTGCCCAACGCACGGACTATGATTCACCAGCCGAGTGGGGGTGCGCAAGGACAGGCTACGGACATTCATATTCAATCCCAAGAAATCCTGAAGATAAAGGAACGATTAAATAGTTTAATGGCTCATCACACTGGTCAAGACGTCGATAAGGTAACTCAAGATACTGAGCGTGATAATTTCATGAGTGCTGAAGAGTCTAAGAGCTATGGGCTTGTCGATCAGGTTCTAGACAAGCGAGGCTAGCTTCGGTAGGCTCTATAAAAGGATTCTGTATAAACAGTTAAAGTTAGGGCTTCGGCCGCACTTTAGGAGATATAAATGAGTGACAGTGGTAGTTTAGGGGAAGGTGGTAAGCTTCTTTTTTGTTCTTTTTGTGGAAAGAACCAGAATGAAGTGCGTCGTCTGATTGCTGGCCCTTCCGTCTATATTTGTGACGAATGCGTAGATCTGTGCAACGATATAATCACAGAGGAATCTCAGGTTATTGAATCTGAGGCTGCCGCTGAAAAACTGCCTGTTCCGACTGAAATTAAGACGATCCTGGATGAGTATGTCATTGGACAAGAGAGAGCTAAAAGAATCCTATCAGTAGCGGTTTACAACCACTACAAGCGCTTACAGGTTAGTGAAAATAAGAGTGCGGACAAAACTGACGTTGAGTTGGGTAAAAGTAATATTCTGCTTATAGGGCCAACGGGAAGCGGCAAGACTTTGCTTGCGGAGACTTTAGCAAGGCTTCTGGATGTTCCGTTTGCTATAGCGGATGCCACCACACTAACTGAGGCCGGTTATGTGGGTGAAGACGTAGAAAACATCATTCAAAAGCTACTTCAAAAATGCGACTACGATGTGGAGAAAGCTCAGCGTGGCATTGTGTACATTGATGAAATAGACAAAATTTCCCGAAAGTCCGATAACCCATCGATAACAAGAGACGTGTCGGGTGAGGGCGTTCAGCAGGCTTTGTTGAAGTTAATTGAGGGTACGGTCGCTTCAGTTCCACCTCAGGGCGGCAGAAAGCATCCGCAACAAGAATTTCTTCAGGTTGATACCTCAAATATATTATTTGTGTGCGGCGGCGCATTTTCAGGCTTAGAAAAAGTCATTCAAGATCGTTCCGAAAAGGGTGGCATTGGATTTGGAGCTGAGGTAACGAGTAAGGATAATCGAAAGTCGATTGGTGAGACGTTGTTGGAGGTTGAACCCAGAGATCTTATTAGCTATGGCTTGATTCCTGAATTTATAGGTCGCTTACCTGTCGTTGCAACGCTGCAAGAACTAGACCGAGATGCTCTTGTGAATATATTGGTGAAACCAAAAAATGCTTTGGTGAAGCAGTATCAGGCGCTGTTTACAATGGAAAATGTGGATTTGGATGTGCGGGAAGATGCCTTGGAAGCTATTGCCGAAAAGGCTATAGAACGCAAAACTGGTGCGCGTGGATTGCGCTCTATCTTGGAGACAATCCTGCTCGACACAATGTACAAAATACCCTCAGAACTTAATGTCATAAAAGTAGTGGTAGACGGTTCGGTTATTAAGGGCGATAACGAGCCTATGTTGGTTTACGAGCAGCAAGAGAATAAAAAAATCGCTTCTGAGGAAGGTTAATATAAGGGCGACTCTAGTCGCCTTTTTTATTGCCGGGCTGAAATAATTAATTAGTAATGCTTGGTAGGTTGTTTTTCCTCCTATTGTCCCAATATATAATATTACAATCAGCCTCCTTTAATTGAGGCTGGATAATCTTATTAATCCTGAGGTAATGATGGCCCCCACAAGTAGTGACCCAAAGAGCGTTAGTTTGCCACTTTTACCGCTGCGAGACGTGGTTGTATATCCACATATGGTGGTGCCACTGTTCGTTGGTCGAGATAAGTCTATCTTAGCCTTAGAGCATGCAATGGAAGCTGACAAGCAGGTAGTCCTAGTAGCTCAGAAAGACCCGTCTGTGGATAACCCTGGAGCCGAGGACGTTTACACGGTGGGAACCTTGGCGACGATCTTACAGATGCTTAAGCTTCCAGATGGGACATTAAAGGTTCTTGTTGAGGGTCTTAATCGGGTTGCGATCGAAGATACATTTGAGGATCAAGCATTTATAACGGCAACCACTGCAGATTTAATTAGCGCACCGCTTGATGATGATGAATCAACCGCACTAATGAACTCCACGGTTAGCTTATTTGAACAGTACGTTAATCTAAGTAAAAAGATCCCTTCTGAAGTGATATCTACCGTTAGCGGTATTGAGGATGGCGAAAGACTTGCTGATACCATAGCGTCGCATATGACTCTCAGCTTAGAGCAGAAGCAGAGAGTGTTAGAAATAGCTGATCTTACTGAGCGCCTAGAACATCTGATGAGCTCCATGGAGGGTGAGATTGACCTTTTCCAGGTTGAGCAAAGAATCCGCGGCAGGGTTAAAAAGCAGATGGAGAAAAGTCAGCGCGAGTACTATTTGAATGAGCAGATGAAAGCGATTCAAAAAGAGCTTGGCGATATGGATGAGGCTGTCTCTGAGTTGGATCAACTGGCAGAAAAAATAACGCAAGCGGGCATGCCTGCTGCGGCATTAGAAAAAGCCCAATCAGAGTTGGGTAAACTGAAAATGATGTCGCCTATGTCTGCTGAAGCGTCTGTTCTGCGCAATTACATTGACTGGATGATTGGTGTTCCATGGAAGAAGAAAAGTCGAGTTAAACATAACTTAGTAAATTCTGAGCAAAGCCTTAATCAGGATCATCACGGTCTAGAGGAAGTGAAGGAACGTATCTTGGAGTTTCTTGCGGTACAACAACGTGTTAAAAAACTTAAAGGCCCGGTTCTTTGCCTTGTGGGACCACCAGGTGTTGGTAAGACCTCTTTGGGTGAATCCATCGCGCGAGCTACCGGACGTAAGTTTATTCGAATGAGTCTGGGTGGGGTTCGTGATGAGGCTGAAATCAGGGGGCACCGGCGCACTTATATTGGGTCATTGCCTGGGAAGTTGATCCAAAAGTTATCTAAAGTGGGCACTAAGAATCCTCTATTTTTACTTGATGAAATAGATAAGATGGGTATGGATCATAGAGGAGACCCAGCGTCTGCTTTGTTAGAGGTGCTTGATCCTGAACAGAACCACACTTTTAATGATCATTATTTAGAGGTTGATTATGACCTCTCCGATGTGATGTTTATCTGTACGGCTAATTCGATGAATATCCCCGGCCCCCTTATGGACAGGATGGAAGTTATCCGTATACCTGGCTATACCGAAGATGAGAAAGTCAAAATAGCGGAAAAATATTTACTCCCTAAGCAACTGAAAGCTAATGGGCTTAAAGGGTCGGAACTCGATATTAGCGAAGATGCTCTAAAAGACACAATCCGTTATTACACGAAAGAAGCGGGTGTGCGAGGACTAGAAAGAGATATCGCTAAAATATGCCGAAAAACGGTAACCAAGCATGTTCGTAATCATAGTAATACGAATGATCATATTAAGCCGAACGACTTAGAAGAGATGTTGGGGGTGCGAAAGTTCGACTACGGCCGTGCTGAATCTGAAAATCAGGTAGGCCAGGTGACAGGTTTGGCTTGGACTCAAGTCGGTGGTGAATTACTGACAATAGAGACGTCTGCTATCCCTGGAACCGGTAAGGTTGTGAAAACGGGTTCTTTGGGAGATGTTATGCAGGAGTCAATTCAAGCAGCGCTAACCGTGGTTCGAAGCCGATCCAAAACCCTCGGAATTCGAAGAGATTTCTATAAGGAAAATGATTTACATATTCATGTGCCAGAGGGTGCTACACCGAAAGATGGCCCCTCTGCTGGCGTTGGTATGTGCACTGCTTTAGTGTCAGCTTTAACTGGGATTGCAGTCAAAGCAGATGTTGCGATGACTGGAGAGATAACGTTGCGAGGTCAAGTGCTTAAAATTGGTGGGCTTAAAGAAAAGCTTCTTGCAGCTCACCGAGGCGGTATAACGACAGTCATTATTCCTCACGACAACGAAAGTGATTTAAAAGAGATTCCTGATAATATTAAGGCAGACCTTAAAATCTGCCCAGTTAAATGGATTGATGAGGTGCTTGAGATTGCTTTGGAGACATTACCGGCAGAATTGACAGATTCGGAATTTATTGAGACTCGCGCGTCGCTAGAGACGAATAACGCAAGTCAAAGGGTAAATACTCATTAGTGAACAACTATTTTTAGCTAATTTACACAGACTGCTTGACCCGATGCACTGGCTATTGGTATAAAGTGTCTAGGGACTGCTAATAGGCTAGAAACTTGCGTAACCAAAGGGACTGGGATCGCTTTCTTTAAAATAAACACTACTTCCAAGAAAAGGGGAACACCGTGAATAAATCTGATTTAATTGATGCTATCGCTGATGGCGCAGACATTTCTAAAGCTTCTGCAGGACGTGCACTAGACTCCGCAATCGGAGCAATTACTGGCGCATTGCAAAATGGCGACCAAGTTTCTTTGGTTGGTTTTGGTACATACTCTGTTAAGCATCGTGCAGCACGTGCGGGGCGTAACCCACAGACGGGTGCAGAAATCCAGATCAAGGCAGCGAATGTGCCAAGCTTTAAAGCGGGCAAGGCTCTTAAAGACGCTGTAAATTAATAAACGTCTGGGGACTTTGTAAGGTTCCAGACGAAAAAGGCGCATCAGTGATGCGCCTTTTTTAATATTAGGAAAAAATAATGTTAGATAGTTTTAGAACGAATATGCGCGGCATAGCCTTAGGTATTGTTATCGTGATAGGCGCTATATTCGCGTTCTCCGGTACAGGGTCTCTACTTACCGTCGCAAACATTGATACGGCCATTGTGGTTAATGATGTTAATGTCAGTGAAAACGACGTAGTACGTGCCATTTTAAACCAAAAGAATCAGATCTTAAGTGAGAACGAGGGATTGGATCCGGCGGTACTTAGCGATGAAATGATGCGCCCTGGGGCGATTGAGCAGCTTATCACTCAAGAACTGTTTAAGCAGGCCTCTATAGGACAAAATCTCACGCTGTCTCAGCAAGATATTACGAATATTATTTTAGGCATCGAAAGTTTCCAGTCTGATGGTAAGTTTGATCAAAATATGTACCGCTTTGCTATTCAACGGCAAGGATATACCAGCGCTATGTTTGGCGATGTTCTGAAGAATGATGCCGTTGTCCAGCAGCTGGTAGCAGGGATAAGTTCTACCGCTTTTACCACTAATACTGAATTGTCCGCACTTGCCGGTGTTACAGAGCAGCAGAGAGACTATTATTATCTAAGATTGCCAATTGAGGGTATAGAGAAAGCTGTCCAGCTGTCTGACACCCAGATAGCAGGCTATTACGAAAACAATCTGGACGTCTTTACAACGGCCCCTGAGGTTCGTATAGATTACATTGAACTTAATTCTGACCTTCTAATGGACGCTTCAGCTGTTACAGAAAATAAAGTGTTAGCGCGGTTCGAAGAAGAGGTTGGAAATAGAGATATGGCTGAATCGCGCCAAGCGGCGCATATTTTACTATCTGAATCGACGGCCGAAGTGGTTGAGGAAATTCAGGCCAAGATTGATGCTGGTGTTGAGTTTACAGTATTAGCCAAGGACTATTCCGAAGATTTCGGTTCAGCTGAGTCAGGTGGTGACTTAGGTTACACCTCAGGCGAGACTTTTCCTGAGGCGTTCGAAAAAGCGTTGGCAGGGCTAGAGGTAGGGCAGATTTCTGGGCCGGTTAATACTGACGCGGGCACGCATTTTATTAAGCTCTTGGATGTCCAGCAAGAGAGTTACGAATTGTCTGAACAGAGAGCGAGAATTGAGCGAGAGCTCATTCAAGAATCTACTAGCGACTTGCTGGTTGAGAAGCTGCAAAACCTTAAAGAATTGAGTTTTAACGCTGAATCACTTGCAGATGTAGCCGCGGATGTTGGTTTAGAACTAAAGACCTCCGAGGCATTTCCTCAGTCGGGCGGCGGCGGAGTGGCAGCTTTTCCTGCTGTCGTAAAAGCTGCGTTTAGTACTGAGGTCGTAAATGATCAATATGCTAGCGAGGTTCTTGAATTAGGTAATGACAGATATCTAGTACTAAAACTTAATGAGTATATAGCCGCTCGGCAACAAGAATTGCCTGAGGTGCGTGAGCGGGTAATTCAGTTAGTTACTGACGAAGTGTCTAAAAACCAATTAGCAGAGCAAGGTGGCGCGCTATTGGCGCGAGTCATGGCTGGAGAAAGCGTTGAAACTGTCGCAAAAAGTGAGAATCTTAGCTGGCAGGTCGTCATTGATGGAACTCGGCGTAATACTAGTTCAGATGCTGAGATTGGACAAAAGGTTTTCTCGTTACCAAAACCCGTGGCTGAAAGTGTGGTGGAAAGTTTCTATCTCTCCAACGGTGACTTTGTGGTGGCAAGTCTGACCGGGGTAACCGAGGGGAGGCTAGATCGCTTGACTACGCAACAGAAAGCTTCACTTGTCGCTGCCGCAACAGTATCCAGGGGACGTCGAGACTTGGCAGCCTATGAGCAGTCCTTGCTAGCAAAAGCGACCATCGAAAAATAGGTTAAATTGTTTTTTTGTTCCAGCATAAAGGCGGTTGTCCGCCTTTATGCTTGGATAAGACTTCTTAGCATTCTAGATTCGCAAGCGATTAATAAAAAGAGTCAATCTTTGACCAGGCTGTAAATATTCATCGCGACTAATTTTATTCCAATTCGTAATATCTCTAATATTCAGATCAAACTTTGCAGCGATCATATATAGCGAATCGCCTGACCGCACTTTATAAGACAGTTTCCTGAGATTTTCATTAGCAGAGCTGTTGGTGGCAGTGCGAATACTGAGGTACTGGTCTATCTTGATGGCATCTGTTCTAAGACCGTTCTGTCGCTGCAGACTTTTCACGGATGTGTTGAATCGCGCGGCTATCTGCGAGAGTGAATCGCCCCTAACTACCCTATAACGAGTATTTTTGAAGCTTGGGTTTGGGCTTGTAAATATCGTTGTTTCTTCATCGTGGGGGATGATTAATATCTGCCCAATCTTGAGTCGACTTGAGTTCAGATTATTTCGTACGTTTATCCAAGACATAGGGGTACCGAATTTCTCCGCTATCTGCGAGAGAGTATCACCCGCGACAACAGCATATTCAGTGTGTGAAATCCAATCTTTTTGACTCGTTGTTATGAGTGCCGCTCTGAACGAATTGGCGTTTTCGTATGGGAAAAGCAGCGTATGTTGACCTGTTGGGGGTGTCGTTGAGCGACGAAATGCAGGATTCAGTCGATTGAATAAAGATCTATCCATACCTGAAGCCTCCATTACCTTTTGCAACGCGACCTGGTGTTCGAGTTGAATTATTTCAAAGTAGGGTGTATTTGCTATAAAGGGCAATTCTATCTTATGGGCTGAGGGTGTATCGATCAATGAGGCCAGAGCTAAAAGCTGCGGTACATAATTACGCGTCTCTTTAGGTAATCGTATCGACCAGAAATCTATAGACTTACCGGCTTTACGGTTTTTGGAAATGGACTTACTCACGTACCCTTCACCAGAATTGTACGCAGCAAGCGCCAGAAGCCAGTCGTTATCAAAGCGATTATTTAAATAGGTAAGGTATTTGATAGCGGCGTTTGTAGAGCTAACAATATCGCGTCGACCGTCGTACCAGGGGTTCCTATCTAGCCCGAATTGTTTGGCGGTAGACGGGATGAACTGCCACAAACCAGCTGCATGACTGGGGCTATAGGCTAGAGGGTCATAGGTACTTTCAACGATAGGTAGCAGGGCTAACTCTAGCGGAAGCCCAGCCTGTTCCAACTGGTCTGTTATATAGTATATGAAAGGTTCCGCTCTGGAGAATACGGCTTTCAAATAGTTGGGGTTATCAATATACCATTTACGTTGTCTTACTACGGTGTCAGGAAGGTTGCTTAAATCCAATTGATACCCGAGGCGAATTCTTTGCCATAGATCGTCTGGGTCGCCGGCATTAACAGGCTCTTCGATAGGCACCACTAGTTCTGTATTGACTGAATGCTCAACCTGATTTAAGTGTTCCTCAGGAAGGGCGTCTACCAAGATTGTAGCGATTGGTTCAGGCACTGACACGCTTTGCTCTAATCCCATAGTTTGCGGCGCTTTTGGGAGCAGGCTGCAGCTTGAAACTAAAAGTGTAGACAGTAGAAAAGATGAAATTAAAGACAAATGTTTAATAGCGAAGGCCCCGATAACACCTATAAATTTTTATGACGCGATTGTATCTAGGTTAAGTATTTAAGACAAATACGGATTGGCATAAAGAGCCTCTAATTTTAGTGGGTGAGTACAAGGGGCGTTTAACTGTCATTAAGATGGCAGATTCTCAAGTGGAGTTTAATTGATTCAGCCGCCATAATAGAGGAGAACAAATGTCAAAATCCATATTCTAGGTGCTATTCGCTCGTTATAGGCTATTACAATAAATGTTAAAACGTTTTGACATAGAAAATTTAGGCCTGTCCAGCGCGGGCCTGCTTGACTGGTCCGAGTCGGAATTTTCTTCCTATATGATGTCGGCCGAGAGGCGGATTTTCACAAAAAAATATGGACACTTACCTGGTTATCGATTCTTACGCCTTGGGCTGTCGCCTAGTCAAGATACTCTGGATTGTTTCACTCAAATACACCGTTTTGGTTTGCAGTCGCAGTTATCAGGCAATATCGAAGAAATGTCCGCAGTGGCTGATTTTTCAGATTTACCACTGCCCTCAGAGGTGGTAGACGTTGTATTGCTGCAACATTCTATCGAGTTTTCAGAATCTCCTCAGGCGTCGTTAAACGAAGCACTCCGTGTTCTAGCCCCAGGGGGGCATCTAATTATATGCGTATTTAATCCGGTAGGCCCCACAGGGTTGATTAAGTTTCCTATGCAATTGGTGACGAATCGGCCCCAGTATCGGTTTCATAACCTGCGTAAGGGTAGGTTAATTGATTGGTTAACACTATTGAATTGTCAGGTTCTGGACGTTGATCATGGCGCTTATCACTGGCCGCGCCGCGCAGCGGCAACCAAGGCACATGAATCAAACTCTATGGCTGAGGGGGAGCAGATTTCTTCGTGGGATAATGTCTGTGAAAAAATTCGTCTTCCCGTGGGTAATTTCTATATGATTCATGCAGTCAAACGTGTTGCACGCGGTATTAGTAGTTCGCCTCGAGTCTGGAAAAATAGCGTTAGTGGCCGCTTAACGTCATCTAATGCTAAATCATTAGGATCCAAAAAAGAGCCTAAATAAATACTGACCCTCCGTGATTAGAGGTTAATAGGGTATAGAATGAACAGAGTAGAAATTTTTACTGATGGTGCTTGTCGCGGGAATCCAGGACCCGGCGGGTGGGGTGCATTGTTGCGGTTTGGCGATGATGAGAAAGAGTTATGTGGCGGTGAAGCCGAGACTACCAATAACCGCATGGAGTTAATGGCCGTCATTCAGGCATTGTCTGCGTTAAAGCGGCCTTGTGATGTCATTTTGACCTCTGATTCAACCTATGTTCTAAAAGGAATCCAAGAATGGATGCCTAGTTGGAAAAAAAGAGGGTGGAAAACAGCAGCAAAAAAGCCCGTTAAAAATGTTGATCTGTGGAAATTGTTAGATGATGCGATTCAGGGGCACACCATAGATTGGCGCTGGGTTAAAGGGCATAGCGGGCATGCTGAAAATGAGATTGCTGACCAATTAGCAAATAGGGGTATTGACGAGCTTTAGGTTTGTCCGTCCCATACTAAAATCAACTATTAAAGAAATATAGATAATGAGACAGATTGTTCTTGATACCGAAACCACTGGCTTAGAAACTTCTCAAGACCATCGAATTATTGAAATTGGGTGTGTTGAAATGGTCGACCGAAAGTTGACGGGCCGCCATTACCATCAATATGTAAATCCTCAGCGTAAGGTAGATGAAGGCGCAATGGAGGTGCATGGCATTACTGATCAATTCCTCGAAGACAAGCCTCTCTTTGAAGCCATAGTCTCCGATTTCTTTGCGTTTTTAGATGGTGCCGAATTAATCATTCACAATGCATCTTTTGATATTGGCTTTATTAATCACGAGTCTAAAAAATTGCGTGGCAAGCACCAGCCCTTAGAGTCCAAGTGTAGAGTTATTGATACTCTCGCCCTTGCACGCCAGAGGCACCCCGGACAAAAAAACAATCTAGATGCCTTATGTAAGCGATATGGCGTTGATAACTCTCAGCGTCAGCTGCATGGCGCTTTGCTGGATGCGGAGATTTTAGCAGATGTATATCTGCTAATGACGGGAGGTCAGGTCAATTTAAACATCAATGATCAGTCAGACTCCGATAGTGGTGAAATGAACAAAACCTCGGTCATTCTGCGACTTCCTGAAGATCGACCCCCGCTGAGGGTTGTTAAGGCTTCCGATGAAGAAATAGTCAGTCATGAGAAAAAGTTATCTGCCATCGTGGATATAGCTGGCCAATGTGTCTGGCAAGGCTCTGGCGAATAGCGCTTTTTTATGCAGGATCTGAATCCTATGAATTTTCCGGCTAAGCTGCCATTGACGTCGAGGCAACTTGGGCAGTTAAAGCAAGACCTCATCGTGTCCGTGCCAAGTTCAGACTTGTTTCGTTTGACCAAGCGTGCGGGTCGATTTGCCCAAGCAAGTGTTAACGATGAAACAGTGTCTAAAGAATGGAAAAGCTTTCAAGATGCCGTGACGCGCGCTCAAGAAAAGGTTCTATTGCGGCAAAAAAAAACCCCAACGATTCGCTTCCCAGATTTACCTGTTAGTGCTCGCTCTAAAGAAATTAGACAGCTAATTGAAGACAGTCAAGTGGTTATCATCGCGGGAGAAACAGGATCAGGTAAAACCACTCAAATCCCTAAAATATGCCTTCAGGCCGGAAGAGGAGTAAAGGGTATTATTGGCCATACTCAACCGCGCCGAATTGCAGCGCGCACCGTGGCAAATCGCATCGCAGAAGAACTGGAGTCTCCTCTGGGTAAGGCCGTTGGCTATAAGGTTCGTTTTGCTGATCAAACATCGCCAGATAGCTACATTAAATTAATGACAGACGGTATTTTACTGGCAGAAATACAGCAGGACAGGTTTCTCAGTAAATACGATACTTTGATTATAGATGAGGCTCATGAGCGTAGTTTAAACATTGACTTTTTACTCGGCTACCTAAAAACGCTGTTGGTCCAGCGGAAAGATCTAAAGTTGATTATTACCTCGGCGACTATCGACATACAAAAGTTCTCAGCTCATTTTAACGATGCGCCTATCGTTGAAGTGTCAGGTAGGACTTACCCAGTTGATATTATATATAGCGATTTAGATATTTTAGAGGGCGATCGAAATCAACAAATAGTTGATTGTTTGCGCAACATTCAAGATACGCAAGAACAGGGCGATGTCCTGGTTTTTCTAAGTGGCGAGAGAGAAATTCGTGAGGCGAGTCTAGCGCTTAGGCGTGCCCAATTCCCCAATACAGAAATAGCCCCTCTTTATGCTAGATTAAGCCTGGCCGAGCAAAGTAAGATCTTTTCGCCACACAAAGGTAGGCGCGTTATTTTGAGCACGAATGTGGCTGAAACCTCCCTTACAGTGCCAGGCATTCGCTATGTCATCGATACAGGTCGTGCAAGAGTCTCTCGTTATAGTTTTAGGACAAAGGTTCAGAGACTACCCATAGAGGCTATATCGCAGGCTAGTGCCAATCAGCGTGCTGGACGCTGCGGCCGTGTCAGTGATGGGGTATGTTTCAGGTTGTACCCTCAGGATGATTTTGACGGACGCCCGGAGTTTACTGATCCAGAGATAGTTCGTACAAATTTAGCCGCAGTCATTTTACAGATGTTGCAACTGCGGCTGGGTGATATCAGAGATTTCCCCTTCATTGATCCACCCGATAGTCGTTTGATAAACGATGGTTATAAACTCTTAGAAGAACTCCAAGCAGTCACAGCGGATGGCAACTTGACCGCGATGGGTAAGAAGCTAGTGACATTGCCGGTAGATCCACGATTTGCACGAATGATCTTAGAGTCTGACAAGAACGGATCTTTGAATGAATTGGTCGTTATTACCAGTGGATTGAGCATTCAAGATCCTCGAGAACGACCTGGAGATAAACAGCAGGCGGCTGACCAAGCTCATAAGCAATGGGCAGATCAAGATTCTGATTTTGTGTCACTACTCAACTTGTGGAATCACTTCGAAGAGAAACGTAGGGATCTTTCCACGAATCAATATAGTAAATATTGCCGGTCTCAGTATGTATCATTTATCAGAATGAGAGAGTGGCGTGATTTACATCATCAGCTTCACGGCGCGTGCAGAGCTCTGTCTCTAAAAGAGAATCAGCAGCCTGCAGATTACGCTAGCGTACATAGGTCGTTGCTGTCCGGTCTGCTGGGGCAAATTGGTATTCGAGAGGAAAAGTGGGAATTTTTAGGGACTAGAAATCGCAAGTTTTTCATTTTCCCCGGATCTGGACTTAGTAAGAAACCACCCAAATGGGTTATGGCTGGATCCTTAATGGAGACCACCAAGCAATATGCCTTAAATGCTGCAAAAATTGATTCTGCTTGGCTTGAAAGCCTCGCTGCACACTTAGTTAAGAAAACCCATAGCGAGCCCTTTTATCATCACAAATCGGGTCAAGTAATGGCCAGTGAACGCCAAACCTTATTTGGCTTGTCCATCGTCGAGGGAAAAAAGGTCGTATATGGCAATATAAACGCTTCTGAGGCGAGAAAGGTGTTTATACAGCAAGCTCTAGTAGAGGAGGGGTATCGCGGTAAGGGCGCATTTTATGCGCACAATCATGCGCTAGTGTCAGAGCTTCAAGCGCTAGAGGATCGTTTTAGACGCAGAGATCTCCTCGCAGAACAAATGGTCATTTTCAGCCATTATGACGAGCGAGTTCCGGCGACTGTGTGCAATCTCCCGGCATTTGAAAAATGGCGTAAAACAGCTGAAAAATCAGACTCAAAACTACTTTTCATGAGTAAAGAATCTTTACTTTTGCGGGGGCTGTCCGAGAGTGAAGAGGCGCAATTTCCTGAGGTGATAATCCATGAAGGGTTTGAGTTTGATTTGCGCTACCACTTTGAACCTGGTCACCCAGAGGATGGCGTCAATTTATTGATACCCTTAGCAATACTGCATCAATTACCGCACTATCTTTTCCAATGGTTGGTTCCCGGGATGTTGCGAGATAAGTGTATTGCATTGATTAAGGGCCTACCTAAACAGATCCGTAGGCAATTTGTTCCTGTTCCAGATTATGTGGACAAGATTCTACTTAACGTCAGCGCTCAAGATAGGCCCCTGACTATCGTGTTGAGTGAACAATTGCAGAAATTGACTGGAATAAAAATTGAAGAAGCTTCCTGGAATTCGAAAAATCTTGATAACTGGTATCAGATGAACTTTGTATTGCAGAACGACAAGGGCCAGTTAATTGCAATGGCCCGAAGCTTGCACCGGCTACAGGGAGACTTCAAACAACAGATTAAACAAAGTTTAGGTCGACCATCAGAGCAGTCTATTGCGCGAAAAGGCATTCTGGAATGGGATTTTGACCAGTTGCCTGTTGAAGTAGAGCTACCTCGTGGCGACATGACTATAAAGGCGTGGCCTGCACTCCAAGATAATGGTGAATCTGTCTCTATAGAGCTGGTGGATAATCCTTTGGTAGCCGAGCAAATATCTCGGCATGGACAGCTTAAACTGGCTTTGCTTAAAGGTAAGGAGCAACATAAATACCTGTCGAAGAATCTCTTAAGAGGTGAAGAACTTGCTCTTAAAGCAGCGGGCGTAGGTCATAGAGACGAAATAGTTACAGCTATTATTGAAGCGAGTTTTCAGCAGGCTATATTTTCGAGCGGGGTTGTTATCCGCGATAGAGATAATTTTGAAAATAGTTTTTCTATAGGAATTTCACATGTAGTTGATATTGCACAGCGGCATGCAGTGCAGATTGGTAGCGTTCTGACTGAATTGCACGAACAGCAAAAGCGCTTGCGAGGGCTTGACCCATTGGCTGTTGATGCGCAGCTTGATATAGCCTCACAGGTGAGTTGGTTATTCTCCATGGACACTCTACGCAGAGTGAAACCCGAGAACACCCAGCAATATGCACGGTTTGTGAAGGGAATCAGTATACGAATCGATAAGCTCACTTCTCAAGTCGTCAAAGATCGTGAGCACATAATAGACTTGCGCTTGTTTGCTGATGGCGTTGAGGGGTTGCGAGAAAAACAGCAACTACTTACCTCAGATTTAGCCGATTCATTATTAGATTTTCAGTGGTTGTTAGAAGAATATCGGATTTCCTTATTTGCTCAGCAACTGAAAACGCGAGTACCGGTTTCAGCAAAGCGCTTAGCTAAGCGTTGGTCGGATATATTAAACCAGTTAAAAATACTTTTGCCTGATTATCACTAGCCGGCTCATTGATTTGTTAGGCGAAATCAAGTGATGAGCTAGTATAATCGTCTCGTTAAAGAGGTAGCTCCCATTGGTTGTTTTTTTATGGTGGGTGAAACACTCCCATTACCAATGCTAAGAAAAATCGTCGTTTAGCCTGCCTCTGCGCCCTCTTCAATAGTGTACCTAGGGCGCCAGTGCTAGTAGAATGCCGAAAAGACTTACCTAAAACCTTGCCCATTTAGGAAATTTACAGAAAAGATATGTTTAAATTAGTAACAATTATTACTTTGTTTTTTGCATCGATGACTGCCTTTTCTGAAGAGGTAGAAAATCCTGATCCGCTAGAGGGTTTGAACCGCGGCGTTTGGGACTTTAATGAAACGGTCATCAATAGTGTCGCACGACCCGTGGTTGATATATACGAAACAGTGACGCCAGTGCCGATCCGCAACGGCATAGTGAATTTTTTCGGTAATCTTAATGAGATTCCAAATGCGGCTAATAGCTTGTTGCAGGGTAAAGTGAAACAGGCAGCTAATGACACGGGTAGATTCTTGATTAATATAACCCTTGGTTTGGGTGGTCTGTTTGATGTTGCCTCAAAGGTAGGCTTACATGTTGGAGATGGGGAAGATTTTGGCCAAACACTCGCTGTGTGGGGGGTTGGGCAGGGGCCTTATCTAATGCTGCCTTTCCTAGGGCCGACAACATTCCGTGATGCTCCAGCAGACTTTATTGACAGCTTTCTAGATCCTTTCTCATATTCAGATAAGTTGTCCGTTCGGGTTGGTGTGAAGGCCATTAGTGTGATTGCTGAGAATGGTTCCTATCTAGATCAATTAGATGTTATTTCTGGTGATAAATATCTTTTTATTCGGGATGTATATCTGCAAAATAGAGAGTATGTTATCAGTGACGGAGCCATTGAAGATGATTTTGGTGACTTAGACGATTATTAGTGACACTTAAATCGTTATAACGGCTTAGTTAAACGTACGAAAGTTAGATAGCTATAGGGCTATAAAGATTATAAGAAATTGAAAAGTCGGATGCACCATGACTGCAATTAATAGCCCCGTTATTCTCGTCGGCGAGAATACGGTTAGGCTTAGTACTCTCCAAGAAGCTGTCCAAAGCTGCGACAGATCCTGTGTCATTGTGCCTGATATAGCGGCGTTGGTGTCTGCCTGTGAAGATTCTGTTTCTCAATTGGTTGTGTTAGTTTCTTCAGATTCGTCTGGCGAAATACTTGACCAAGACAATATTTTAAAAGCACTTTTGTCTAAATACCTCGTGGTAGTTTATTTAGACTCTCCTTCCGTGGAAACGGTAGCCAGCTATTTTCGATACGGCGCATCAGACGTTTGGTTTGATGGGGCGTCTCAAAAAGACATTTTTGAATCGCTCTCTCGAAGCCAAGAGATTGCTATTACCCGTATTCAACGCAATGAATATAGCGGTGATTTGGAGAAAACGAACCTAGAGCTTCAAGAAAGCGTACGACTTCTCAGGCAAGATCAGATTGCGGGTCTTGAAGTGCAAAAAAGCCTAATGCCTGAAAGTCCTCTGACGTTTGGTGATTATGAAATATCACATTCGGTCACCCCTTCGCTTTATCTCAGTGGTGACTTTATTGGCTATAACTTTGTCTTGGGACGTTATTTACTGTTTTATTTCGCAGATGTGTCTGGGCATGGGTCCGCATCTGCTTTTGTGACTGTGCTGTTACGTTTTATGATTGGACGAGTTATTCGTCGTCATATTACTGAAAATGATCATGCGGCGCTTAGGGCTGCGCCAGAAGGTCTTTTAGAGCACATTAATAATCAAATTTTGGCGACGGGCTTGGGGAAGCATTTGACGGTGGTGGCAGGCTGTTTAGATACCGAGACCAGCACATTACGGTATGTTGTAGGTGCTCAACTGCCCAGGCCGATTATGATCGTAGAAGGCAAAGCAGACTATTTACCCGGCAAGGGCAAGCCGGTGGGTATATTTGAAGATGCGGTTTGGGGCGTAGAGGAAATACAGCTACCAGAAAGGTGCGCCGTAGTACTTTTGTCTGACGGAGTTTTTGAGTTGGTGCCTGATAAAGAGTTAATCGACAAAGAGAAAACCTTGCTGCAATTTTTGGGCACTAGTTCAAACACCATTGAAAATTTGAAAGATGCGCTGGCAGTTGATTTTATTGAGGCCCCCCAAGATGATGTGTCGATGTTGTTACTGACAAGAGGAATGTAGGGTGAATCCTGGCAAAATTCTTGTAGCAGACAGCATGGGCGATTACCTACTTAAGCTTTCTGGCGATGTGAGGGTGACACTTTGCGGAACGTTGAATCGGCATATTGAGACTATTTTTGGTAGTAAAAATGTAAAACGAGTCGTTGTTGACATGTTAGATGCCGATTGCCTAGATAGCACTACGCTAGGGCTACTTGCAAAATTGGGGCTTCACTGTCGCAAGCAATACGACATTAACCTCCAAGTTTTTTGCGAAAATGCGAGTATTCTCCGTACCCTGGAGCACATGAGTTTTGACGAGATTTTCGATATCTTTCAAGATGTTCCTGAAATAAAAGAACATATAAATTTGCACAACATTGGCATCGAAAACGCAGCCGTTGACGATATTCGGCGCCAAGTTTTGGAGGCACATAAGCTGCTAATCGAGATGAATCCAGAAAATAGCGCAGATTTCACCGACTTGATTAGCGCCCTTGAGTCAGATAGTTGACGAGATATTTTCCCGAGCATTAAGTTTACAGCGAATATACTCACTATGCCGAATATGCAGTAAATCAGCTACTCTACGTATTATACTTTCTTCATGTTTATCTAAGTGACCATCAGCATAGGCAACACGCCACATCGCGGTCATTAGCGATAGTTTCTTCTCAATATCAAAGTGCTCATTAATCTCTCGTGTAAATTGGTACAGTGATGTTGCTTCGGTGACCTCTTCACGAGAAAGGCTGATCAGCTCATCAACTTCTTCGGCGCTTAGGCTGAGCATACGAGAAAGGGTTTCTGCAATTGAGTTCAGCTCTTGTTCATCAAGATTCCCATCAATCACCATGACTTCTATCAGCAGGGCAGCCGTAGCGAGTTGATCCGCACTGACCGAACCCGAATCAGCCTCTAAAACTTTTTTTGAAAAAAAACTCTTTATTTTATCAATCATTTATCTAGCTCTTTTAACCATGCTTCTAACTTAACTTGATCGGCCACAAAGCTTCTAATGCCGTGCGCTAATTTTTCAGTCGCCATGGGGTCATCATTTAATTCATAGCGGAAGGGGCTTTCACCTGCCATTTTATAGTCAATTTTATCACCGGTATTTTCGGGATCTAGTTTACGATCTAAGGTGCCAAAATCATCATCTAGTTCTTGCAAAAGTTGGGGGCTAATAGTCAGTCGATCACAGCCAGCTAATTCGGTAATTTCACCTATATTTCTAAAGCTTGCGCCCATCACTACGGTGTCATAGCCAGACTGTTTATAGTAGTTATAAATTTGCGTGACTGACTGCACACCCGGATCTTCGGCAGATGTATACTCAGATTTATCGGTATTAGCTTTGTACCAGTCCAATATCCTGCCTACGAAGGGAGAGATTAAGAATGCCCCTGCATCTGCGGCAGCCGCTGCCTGAGTAAAATTAAACAGCAACGTTAGGTTGCAGTTGATGCCTTCTTTTTCAAGTTGCTGTGCTGCACGTATACCTTCAAAGGTTGATGCCATTTTAATAAGAACACGTTCTTTCCCTATGCCAGCTTGCTCGTACAGCTTGATTAGCTGACGCGCCTTGGTAATAGATTTTTCAGTATCAAAGGATAATCGAGCATCGACCTCTGTTGAGACACGCCCAGGAATAACATTAATGATCTTTTCGCCAATACCGACCGCTAATTTATCCATGCAGAGGGACAGTTGCTCATCACTTGATAGCTTCCCCCCAGAGACAGACGCAATAACCTCTTTAACAAGGCCCTCATAGGCAGGCATTTGAGCGGCTTTTAATATCAGCGACGGGTTGGTCGTGGCATCTTCAGGAGAATACTGACTAATCGCCTCAAAATCACCAGTATCGGCGACGACAGTCGTCATTTCTTTTAATTGTGCTAATTTACTTATATTGCTCATTTGTTCATGGCTCCTGAAGTGGCTTTTAATGCGGTTGTTAAAACGTCAATTGTAGCAGTGGGCTTGTAGGCATTCTCGCTAATATGCCGCCTAAACAGCCGTGCACCAGGCATGCCATGAAATAGCCCCAAAATATGGCGTGTCATCGCGTGCAGTTTGGTGCCCTTACTCATCTCATTATCTATGTAATCAAGAAATTGTTCAGCGATTTTTTCACGGCTCTTAACCGGATGATTGGCACCATAGATATCTTGATCTACAGTGGCCAATATATAGGGGTTGGTATAGGCCTCGCGTCCCATCATTACCCCATCTAAATGGTTCAAATGCTCAATAGATTGCTCAAGGGTGGTAATACCCCCATTGATGATAATTTCAGCGTGGGGAAAATCACGTTTTAATTGATAAACACGATCATAGTTAAGCTCGGGGACTTCTCGATTTTGTTTTGGGCTTAGGCCTTTAAGCCATGCTTTTCGCGCATGTACTACAAAGGTGTTGCAACCGGCGTCAGAGAGGGTACCAACAAATTGGCACAAAAAGTCATAAGAATCATAGTCATCGACACCAATACGGTGCTTTACAGTCACCGGAAGGTCTACTGCGTCTCGCATGGCGGCTACGCAATCAGCGGTAATAGCCGCATTTTTCATCATAACGGCCCCGAACATTCCGCTCTGGACACGATCACTGGGGCAGCCACAGTTAAGATTTATTTCAGCGTACGCATATTTTTCAGCAAGTTTACATGCAGCGGCTAAATCACTTGGGTTACTGCCACCTAACTGTAATGCAACAGGATGTTCTTCCGCATTCATCGCCAAAAACCGCTCGGTGTCGCCATGTAATATGGCACCCGTAGTGAGCATTTCAGTATAAAGAACCGCATGTTGGCTTATCAAGCGTAAAAAGAACCGGCAGTGTCTATCGGTCCAGTCAAGCATAGGGGCAACGCAAAATCGCCGGTTAGGCTTGCTACCCGTGGTTGGGGCTGTAGTGGTCAAGGGCAACATTACTCTAGAGTTGGTTAAGACAAACTTTAGTATGCAGTATAAAAGTCAGAGACCGAAAAGTCCCTTGAAATTGATGTATCCAGTGTCTTTTTTAGTTTACACCTCCGCTGGTGCTTCGGATGATAATGTGAACTGCGGTGCACTATGTATAAAATGCCTTATCTCAGGGTTTTGGGCGGCTATCATCGATAGTGTATTTACACTATTATCCAACCTTAATTTAAAAGACACACTAGAAAGGACAATAAAGATGCTAAAAAGCTGTGCGCCAATAGTGGCAATTAGAAATGGTTTGTTTTTGTTGATTACAGGCCTGCTGATCAGCTTATATACCACCTCGGTCCTGGCTCACGCAGACCATGACAAGGCTCGATTTGTTTCTGCCACTGGTGTTGATAATGGCAAGTGCGATGACGCTACACAGCCTTGCAAAACCGTTAACTATGCAGGCTTGCAGTCTAACAAGGGCGACACTATTCGGATGGCGGCGGGTAACTATAAGATCGAGGATGTCGATACTCTGTTTTATCTGCTTAGTGATCTTGTTCCTGTAAAGGGCTTGTATAGCGAAACATCTGCTTTCGCAAAAACTGACCCCAGTAATATTACACGTCTAACCGGTGTGCCTTTGGAATTTGCGGATAAATTAGCCAGCAAAGGCTTTACCGTCATCGTTGATGCGAAAGGTCTAGATATCGAAAAGACTCAAAATATTCGTGAAAAAATGCAGGTCTATGAGCGATTAAAGGTCGCTAAACCGGCGACTGTCTGTGATAACGGCTTCGCTGGCGATCATGCCTGCGAAAAAATGGATTTACTCTCTCACGTTCCGCTGTCTAGTTTTTCAACTAACCCTAGTGCTGCCAATGATGTTTGGGGCTTTTATGACGTCAATGATGGTCGAGAATACGCGATTATGGGCCTGCGCAATGGCGTGGGCGTAGTTGAGGTAACTGACCCAGAGTCGCCGCGCATGGTGGGAAGCATTTCAAGCCAGTCAACGTCGTGGCGTGACATCAAAGTCTATCAACACTTCAATGTAGCAAGCGCAAGGTGGGAGAGTTATGCCTATGTGACCGCCGATAGCGCATCGGTTGGGACGATGATCATAGACTTACGATCTCTGCCTGAGTCAATTTCTGTTGCCGGATCAGATTCAAGCGATATCAGCGCGCATAATGTGTATTTGAGTAATGTTGATTACTCCCTTGGCGTGGCACTAAATGACCTCGAGCCCTATTTGCATATTGCGGGTTCAAATCGTAAGGGTGGCTCATTTAATACCTATGGGTTGGATAACCCTCAGACACCGGTCTCAATCTATAAGAATAGTTCTTCCTCGCGCGTAAACTATACTCATGATGTCAGTTCTATGGTGGTGACAGATGAGCGTAAGGATACCCAATGTGTGTCTGGTGGCCCTCACTGCGAGATTTTCTTTGATTTTAATGAAGATAATTTTCAGATTTGGGATAAAACGCAGAACAGTGCTCCCACACGATTAAGCACGACCTCTTACAAGAATGTTTCTTATGTTCATTCAGGTTGGTACACAGAGGATAAGCAGGTTGTGCTTGTTCATGATGAATTAGACGAAATGGACTATGAACTTAACACGACGGTTCGATTATTTGAGATGTCAGATTTCAGAGCACCGTCTCTTTTATCAACCTGGACGGGCCCAACTGGCGCAATCGATCACAATGGTTTTGTTCGTGGTAATCGCTATTACATGTCCAATTACACACGAGGAATGACTGTTCTGGATATTTCGGACACGTCCGACCCAAAGGAAATAGGTTTTTTCGATACTTTTCCTATATCTGATAATACCTCGTTTAATGGAGCATGGGGTGTGTACCCGTACTTGCCCAGCGGGGTGGTTCTGATTAGCGATATCAGCAGTGGCCTCTATGTTGTGCGCGATAATACCCTTGAGTCAGAGCAGGGTAACGTGAGTTTTGACGCCCAGACGTATTTGGTTGAAGAGGGCGCTAGTGCAACGGTGTCCGTTGAGCGCAAGGGTGGCAGCGCCGGTGCTGTCAGTGTGAAATGGGAAATATTAGCGGGTGCTACAGATGATGATGATCTGGCCCTTGAATCTGGTGCGCTTAGTTGGAGTGATGGTGAGAACCAAAGCCAGGCCATCACTATTCCTATAACAGCAGATACCCGTGGCGAGCCAAAAGAAAGTCTATTTATTCGACTACATGACCCTGAGGGGTCGCTGTCTCTGACATCACCCAGCATTGCTATTATCTCGATAAAAGTCAGCCAGGGCACGGGTAATCCAAATGAAGCACCTGTGGTTGATGCCGGTGCCGATATGACGGCGAACACGGGCGCTACGG